>WNFD01000187.1_pt1 | contig 82690 bp, 77 predicted proteins | sample 5400491 | NCBI WGS metagenome assembly WNFD01 (sample SAMN13153343, study PRJNA577476) | soil metagenome | isolation source: 120 cm saprolite under Douglas fir tree site 2 hole 2 replicate 2 | place: USA:California | collected 2015-04-18 | reverse complement strand
TGATGACCAGATCGGCCGCGTTCAGGGCCTCGGTGAGCCCGTCCCCAGTCAGCCGGTCAGACCCGTGGTGCACATGCACGGCCAGGTGCGGCGTGAACCGCTCCGCCTCCCGCTGCCAGTTGCCCACCAGCGACATCGGGCACACCAGCAACGTCGGCCCTGGGAAGTGGACGCCCTCTGGCCGGTTCGCCAGGGCTGAAGCAGCCTCCGTCGACTGCGGGATTGCGTCCTGCTCTGGCCGCTGCCCAGCCCGCTCATGCGCCAGAAGCGCGAGCAACTGAACGGTGTTATGGCAGAGCATGCCGCCAGCCACGAAGTTATGGTGCTCAGCGACCTCAAAGTCATAGACCCAGCCTGTGTAGTCGACGTCCTCCACCGACACGATGCGCGGATAGAACACCTCGCGGTTGGCCCGCTCCGCGAGGATGTCTCTCATCGCGCCGAGATCATCCAGGTCAAGTTTCTCGTAGGCCGCCAGGGTCTGCTCGGTCCACCTACCCGGACGCTTGCTCGCGTACTCCGCCACCGCCTCGCCCGACAGGATGCGATCCAGGGCGGCCACGGCAGTCCCCGACGTGGTCGCCGAAAGCTGCTGGCTGCCGGTGAAGTACACCGCGCCGAGACCGAAGTGCCCCGTGGGGAGCCGGGTAAGCCGCCGGGCCAGGGCCAGTACATCCGATCCGGGGATTCCTTCGACGTTGGTGTTGGAGGCGGTCGCGCAGAGGCTGGCCAGCTTGGCTTGTTTCACTGGATCGGAGAACCCGACCAGTTCGTAGAACCGCCGAAGTGAAGAGCCGCCGATCAAGCCGATGTAGTACGGCCGGTAGATGCCCGAGCCGTTCGTGGCTCGCTTGTACTTCTCGGTGATGCGCAGCCAGATCCCGAATCGGCGGAGCATACAGGCGAGTTGCTGCATGAGCCAACTGGAGGCCGAGCTGATCTCGACGCTGCGCATGCCAGCAAGAACGGAACCTTCCGCGCTGAAGTACTCTTGCATGAAGCGGCAGATTGTGTCGTCGTCGGCCGCGACGATGAAATCTGGTATTCGCTTCTGCGCGGATCTCTTTCCCCATATGTAGCCCAGATTCTTGAGGAACTCGCGATAGTCCACACTCGTGATCCTCAGATATGCAGCACGTGGCGCCCGCTGTTCAGTGATCGACGGCTTGTTGATCTGTAGCTGGAAGGAATCCCCGATGCGCAGCGCCTGTCGTCGGAGGGACTCAAGGACGGCCACATTCTTCTGGGTTATGCGCAAAGCATACTCGTCCTCGTGTCCCTCGGCGATCTGCCAGGCCAGCAGGCTTGTGAGGTCGGGATCGACCGGTTGACCTTGCCACTCAAGGAGTGCCGGTACGCAGATGCGGTCGCCTACCGAGAATTCGCGGGTCCAGTCGTGCAGCCCTAGCAGTCGATGCCGCCGGGTGATGAGTATTTCGCTGCCGTCATCCAGGCGGACCCTTCGCAGCTTCTCGCTGACATGCTGCCGGTAGAGCCGAGCGACGGCCGCGGTGCCCATTACATCGGCCGCGCCTGACTGCTTGAGCGCGTTCGTCGTGAGGGGCTCGGACGGGACAGCCCAGTGGCCTTCTCCGTCACTCCATGAGTCTTTCGCAAATTTGTCCCACACATCTTCGGCAGTCACTATACTGCCATTTATAAAAATTGGCGAAGTTGCCCCGACGCATTTACCCAATCCCATTGAATCCGCGAGTATTCCGCCCATTCCTAGGCCACTGAGAAATGATAGCCAGGCGACGCCCCGCTCTTGATAAGGGCGCAGGGTGCCGTGGAAAGATTCCGGGGCCGCGACCGGCGGCGGTCGGCTTGGCCGGAGAGCAGGTCGCCTAGCCAGCCGTCGGCGTCGACGGTGACCGGGAGATCATCCTCGGGACCGCGCAGCCCGGCGAGCAGTGCGTCCCCGGCCGTCATCACGCCTTTCTGGCCGCGCTCCAGGAAGCGCATGGCGGCCTTCAGGTTCCGCTCATCCAGTTCCACCCACTGGCCGCGGATCCTGACCAGGGGGATCTTGAGCCGGGCGAGTTCGGCAAGCTCGTCCGGGTCCAGGGACTGGTCGCCGACCGCGAGGTCGTAACGGAATTCGACCAGGTCATTCAGGCCGAACGCGGCGCCCTTGACCGCACCGCCCGCGGCGCCCGTGCTCGCCGACCGCGACGTGAGTTTGAGGCCGAGACGCGCCTTCCGGGCCCAGTCCGGCAGGAGCACGCCGAACCCGGCGCCGGACAGCAGCGGGCCGGTCTCCTTCAGGAACCGGAACGCTCCGGCGGTGTCCAGCGTGGCGGCGGCGGGCGCGGCGCGCCGCAACTCGGCGTCCAGTTCGGGAAAGAGCCGCGCCGCGCCACCCAGGCCAGTCAGCAACGCCTCCTCGGGGTGGGTGATCCCACCGACCGACGCGCCAGCGGCGCCCGCCCAGATGTCGGCAGCGGGAATCATCAGGCTCGGGTCGTCGGTGGATTGCAGAGCGAATTCCACCGTCCAGAGCTCGTGGTCCGTAGTCGGCTCTTTCCTGGCCCGGACCGCGCCAGACTTCTGGCCAGCGTCGTCCGGCGCGGCCAGGGCCATGGCGTCGGGCGCAGGCTCGGCCAGCCCCTCGTCCGGTGCAGGCTCGACCAGGCGGAAGGAGGTGCGGACCGGGCCTGTCGGGGCTTGCGCGGCCCTATGCCAGTCCGCCAGGGCGCGGGCTAGTTCGGCGGCCTCGGCCGAGTCTTCCGGTGAGGTGATCGCGACCCGGGCATCGGCGCCGGTCAGTGCCTCCGCCCAGCGTTCGGCCACGCCGACTCGGGTCGGCCGCCGACCGCGCCGTGCTGGCAGCAGGGCCCAGCCGGACCGCGCACGATCCAGCCGCGCCCGCGCGGCGGCGTCGGACAGGGCATCGAGCGCCACCGCGAGCACCTGCGCGGGAGGCTCGCCAGCGGGCTGGGTGGCCCGGCAGAGCGCCGGCATGGCCGCAGCGAGCTCGCGCGCCCGCTGCGCGCCGGCGCCACTCAGCACGGGACGCCACCGCGCCGCGTAGCCCGCGTCCTCCGCTTCCAGGACGGGAAGGACGCGCCCCTGTCCGGCCAGGTCGGTCGCGAGCGCCGCGACCGCGGACCAGTACACCGCCGACCCGCCCGCTGTAGCGGTGACAGCCCCCGGGCCGGAGTCCGGGAGGCTCGCCCCGGTCACCTCCGGCAGGCCCGGATCCAACCCGGTCACTTCCGCCACACCCGGATCCGGCCCGGCCACCTCCGCCACACCCCGATCCGGCCCGGCCATCCCCGGCACGCCCGGAACCGGCCCAGTCATCCCCGGCACACCCGGCTCCTGCCCGGGCATCTCTGCCGACGGCACGTCCGCCGCGCCCGGCTCGGCGGGCGCGGCGAGAATGTCCAGCGCGGCCAGCAGGTCGAGCGCCGCGGCAGGCTCGAAGATCAACGCCGGGACCCGCCAGGGGGTGAGGGTGACTCGGCCCGCCCCGCCTTCCGCCTGGCCGTCCTCGCCGCCAGCAGGCCGGATCAGCTCCGGCGAGGCAAGCGGGCCGTCCGCCAGGGCAGGCAGGTACAGCGTGAGTTCGTCCTCAACAGCTTTGCGGGCCAGTGCGGGGAATGGTTCCGGCAGGCCAGCCAGCATCTCGGCGAGGACGTCCGGGGTACTGGCGAACGGGTGCGGCCTGGGCGCCCGGGACGGCCGGCGGCCCGGCGGCGGCGGGACACGGGCCGGCCGGCGCGAGTCCTCCGCCCACAGGCAGAGCGCGCCGTTCGCCCAGATCCCGTGGATCACCAGCATGTGTTACGCACTCCTCGACCCGGGCCCCGGCGGTCTTCGCCGCGCTTCCCGCCACGCTAGCAATCCGATACGTCAGCGCAGCCGGAATGAGCGTGCCGGCGGGCGGCGTTGCAGGACGGCGTGATGGTACGCGACGCCCGGCCGGGCGAACTCGCCGCGATCGGCGACCTCCGGGTCAGCGCCTACGTGGCGGAGGGCTTTCTCTCGGCTGACTCCCACTACACCGAGACGCTTCGCGGGCTCGGCCGGGCCGGCGACGGCCTGGTGCTCGCTGCCGTGCACGGCGAGCAGATCCTGGGCACAGTGATGCTGCAGCCGTGGCCGCACGCCGGGAATGTGGTCCGCACCCCCGATGAGGCCGAGATCCGCGCCCTGGCGGTGGCCCCTGGCGCGCAGGGCCGGGGAATCGGCCGCGCACTGCTCCGGGCGGTTACCGACCGCGCCCTTGGCCAGGGAGTACATCACCTGATGCTGTGCACGCAGCCCGAGATGTTCGCGGCACAACACCTGTACGCGGCGGCGGGATTCCGTCGCATCCCCGACCGCGACTGGTGCCCCGTGCCAGGGTTCCCGCTGCTGGCTTACGGCCGGGATCTGCGCACCAGCTGATGGCCCCGGCAGGACGCGTGTAGAGCGGGGCGGACGGTTCGTTATGGCTGCTGAAGGTCTTGGTTATACGGGGTAGCGGTCAGTGGTGGTCCGGCCCGCCCGCGTGGCCGTCCTGAGCGGCACCGCCCTGGCGTGGCTTGGCCTGCTTGCGGCTCTGCGCGTCCGGGGTGATCTTGTGCAACTGCTTGTTCAGCGAGCGGAACAGGAAGAACAGGGCCAGGGCCATTCCGGCTACGACAAGAAACCCGAGCGCTCCCGCCTCGCCGGTGCTGGCCGCCGAGGCGGCCACGACGAAGGTCACAGGCTCACCCTCTCCCGCACGCCGGCGAACAGATCATCCTCCGGGCGCTCCGTGTCAACAACCGACCTGGCTAGATGGTAGTCCTCGGTCGGCCAGGCCGCGCGCTGCACCTCCTGCGGGCAGGCGAACCAGGAGCTCTCCGGATCGATCTGGGTGGCGTGCGCGATCAGTGCCTGGTCGCGGATCGCGAAGAACTCGCTGCACGGCACACGGGTGGTGATGTCCAGTGGGGGCCGGCCGTCGGCCCGGTCCTGCCAGCGTTCCAGCCATTCGCCATACGGCGATTCCAGGCCCCGGCGCAGCATTTCCTCGTGCAACGCCATGAGCCGCTCCTTGTGGAACGTGGCGAAGTAGTAGAGCTTGAGCGGCTGCCAGGGATCGCCGGTGCCCGGGTAACGGTCCGGGTCGGCGGCGGCCTCGAACGCCTCGACCGAGACCTGATGGCACTTGATGTGGTCGGGGTGCGGGTACCCGCCCTCCTCGTCGTAGGTCAGCATCACGTGCGGCCGGAACTCACGGACGGCGCGGACCAGCGGATATGACGCCTCCTCCAGGCTTTTCAGCGCGAAGCAGCCATCTGGCAGCGGCGGCAGCGGGTCGCCCTCGGGCAGCCCGGAGTCGGTGAAGCCGAGGAACTCCTGGCGGACCCCCAGGATCTCCCTGGCCCGAGCCATCTCCTCGCGGCGGATGCGGGGCAGGTTCGCGCGGACCTCGGGCCGGTCCATTGCCTTGTTGAGGATGCTGCCGCGCTCGCCGCCAGTCAGGGTGCAGACCATGACATCCACACCCTCCCGCACGTACCGGGCCATGCTGGCGGCGCCCTTGCTCGACTCGTCGTCGGGGTGCGCGTGCACAGCCATCAGCCGCAGCGGCGCGGCCTGGACCTGGCTGCTACCTCTGAGACGAGGGGCCACGGAATCCGGAGCCGCGGAATCCGGAGCCACAGAATCCGGGGCCACAGAATCCGGGGTCACGGAATCCGGGGCCGCGGAATCCGGAGCCGCGGAATCCGGAGCGGCGGAATCCGGAGCGGCGGAACCGGGAGCCGCGGCGGCAGTCTGGCGGCCAGTCACGTCGGCGGGCTCATTGGTCAGGGCAGACAAGCTAATCCCTTCAGCGTCATAGATGATGGGCTCTGCCGGACGCGCTACGCCGGCTCCTCACCAGGCGTTCGGCCACAGCAGCACCGACAGGCCATTCTGCTGGACAACACGCCCGGCCCGCGAGGACATTCCCGCACTTCGGCGGGGTGGGGCGCAGCTTGGGCCTACCGGAACCGCCGCAATCCCGGCATGCTGACCACTAACCGAGACGGTTGACTGACGCGACGTACTTGCGGAGCCTTGTTAGCCTAAAGGATTACCCCGAGGAGACGCGCAGCGCTCCAGCGGACGTCCGCGTTCCGCACTGCACGCAAGGAGTTCCCGTGACTGAGACTCGCAATGACAGCGTTAACTGGCTGACTCAGGAGGCGTACGACCGGCTCAAGTCTGAGCTGGACTACCTCTCGGGCCCCGGGCGGGTCGAGATCGCGAAGAAGATCGAGGCCGCCAGGGACGAGGGTGACCTGAAGGAGAACGGCGGCTACCACGCCGCCAAGGACGAGCAGGGCCAGCGGGAGGGCCGGATCAACCAGCTCACCCACATCATCCAGAACGCCCACGTCGGGGAGCCCCATCTCAGGCAAGAAGGTCGGCGAGACGGCCACCTATACCCTGCCTAACGGGCGCGCCGCGACGGTCGAGATCCTTGAGGCGGTCCCCTACGGGGGAATCTAACCTGGCGGGCCCGCTGGCGGCCGGACCATGCCGCCCGGCGTACCGGCCCCGCCCGGGCCATCGGGCCGCGCCCCGGGCCATCGGGCCGCGCCCCGGGCCATCGGGCCGCGCCCCGGGCCATCGGGTCGTGCCCGGGCCATCGGGCCCTGTCGCACTAATTTCATGATCACGGAGGATTCCCGGCTCCGCGGAGCCGGGAATCCTCCGTGATCATGGTTTGGCGTGCCGTGACGAGGGTGCCGTGACGAGGTGGCACCCCGGGCTTTCGCCGCCGGGCACCGTCAGCCGACCAGTTCGGCCGCTGGCTGCTCCGCGGCTGGTGCCCGGCCGCGCAGCGGGACCTCCTTGATGAACCAGGCCAGCGCGAAGGCGAGCAGCATCCCCGGGAGCGCCCAGAGGAACACCCCCTGGACCGCGTGCGTGATGGCGTAGAACACGTCGTGGCGGACCGCAGCGGGCAGCGCCTTCACCGTGGCCGGGTTGAACTGGCCGCCGCCCGTGGCGAGGTGCACGCCGGGCGATACTGAGGTGAGCGCCTCCTGGAGGCGCCGGGCGAAGACGGCGCCGAAGGCTGACACCCCGATCGACCCGCCGATCTGCTGGAAGAACAGCCGCGAACTGCTGGCCACCCCGATGTCGCGGGGCTGCACGCTGTTCTGCGCCAGCAGGGTGGTCATCTGCATCAGGAATCCCATGCCGAGGCCGAGCACGACCATGTAAAGCCCCGAGGTGACCCGGCTGGTGTTCACGCCGAGCAGCGACAGCAGGTACATGCCCACGGCCATGCCCCCGGCACCGAGAATGGGCAGCGCCTTGTACCGGCCGGTGCGCGTCGTGATCTGGCCGGCGATCAGCGAAGTGATCATCACGCCGACCATCATCGGCGTGAGCAGCAGGCCGCTGATGGTCGCCGACGCCCCCTGCACGGTCTGCTGGTAGAGCGGCAGGAACGTGATCGCCCCGAACATGGCCAGCCCGGCCAGGAAGCTCAGCGAGGTGACCAGCGTGAAGTTGCGGTTACGGAATATGTGCAGCGGCAGGATCGGCTCCTCCGCCCGCGCCTCCACCCTGAGGAAAGCGATGAGGGCCACGACGGCCAGCGCACCGAGGCCGACGATCTGCGGCGAGCGCCACGCATACTCGGTGCCGCCCCACGTCGAGACCAGCACGATCGCGGTCGTCCCCACGGCCAGGATGACCGCGCCCAGGTAGTCCACCCGGTGCTCGACCCGGCGCTTCGGCAGGCGGAGGGTCGCGGCCAGGTAGGCCAGGGCGGCGCCGCCGATCGGCAGGTTGATGTAGAAGATCCAGCGCCACGAGAAGCTGTCGGTGATGAAGCCGCCGAGCAGCGGTCCGCCGATCGTGGCGATCATCATCACGGCCATGATGTAGCCTATGTACTGGCCACGCTCCCGGGGTGATACCAGGTCCCCGATGATCGCGATGGCGCTGACCATGAGACCGCCCGCGCCGAGCCCCTGGACCGCACGGAACGCGATGAGCTCGGCCATCGTCTGCGACAGGCCCGCCAGAGCGGATCCGACCAGAAATACCACGATCGCGGCCATGAACAGCTTTTTGCGGCCGTACATGTCGCCGAGCTTCCCGTACAGCGGGGTGGTGATGGTGGAGGCGAGCACGTAGGCGGTGACCACCCAGGACAGGTGGGCGACCCCGCCGAGGCTGCCCACGATGCGCGGCAGCGCGGTGCCGACGATCAGCTGATCAAGCATGGCGAGCATGATCGCTAGCAACAGCCCCGGGAGCACAACGAGGATCTCCCGCCGCATGCCGATGCTCGCGTCCGGGGTCCCAGCCCTCGAAGCGTCCGGCGCCGATGGGGCCTGTGCGTCTGCCATGCTGGGCTCCTGTGGGTATGGCTGCCTGCCCGCCGCCCGTTCATGGCAACTTACTTGCCGACCGGCTAGCATAGGCGCAGGAGCCAGATTAAGATGCCAGCTAACCGGCCGTCAAGTAGGTTCAGCCGGCCGAGGCGAGGCGAGATGCGGTACCACGATGGACCAGGCGATGCGTGACGCCGCGGGGGCGGCCAGCCGGCCGGCCGCCGCCGGGCAGCCGCGCGCACCGGGCGGAGAAACGCCACACCCGCGCGGTGACACCAGGGAGCGGATCCAGGCCGTGGCGCTGGAACTCTTCGCCGAGCAGGGCTACGAGAAGACCTCGCTGCGCGAGATTGCCGAACGGCTCGGGGTCACCAAAGCGGCCTTGTACTACCACTTCAAGTCCAAGGAAGACATCGTCAGCAGCCTGGTCGAGGACTACTTCGGCCAGATCGACGCGCTTATCGAATGGGGCCGGAGCCAGCCGAGGACGGCCGAGGTACGTGGTGCCGTGCTGAACCGGTATTTCGGCATTGTCGAAGACGGCAGCGAAGTCTTCCGGATGATGCAGCAGAACCAGGCCGCGCTCAGCGCCCTCGCGGCCGCCAAGCACCGCAGCGAGCTGTTCCGGGAGCGGATGGACGGGCTGGTCGGGATACTCAGTGAGCCGGGCGCTCCACTGGCCGGGCAGGTCCGCGCGGCCGTGGCCCTGGCCAGCGTGAGCTTCGGCTGCATGTTCTTTGCCGACCGTGTCCGCGACCCGGCCGAGTTGCGCGAGGTCGTACTGGGCATCGCCTTCGAGCTGGCTGCCGCCCAGGCTCCCGCGGAGGCCCCCGCCCGCGCTGCCGTGCAGCCGGTCAGCTGAAGATGAGGGTGTAGCCGGCCTGGCGAAGCTGGCGGATCACCTCGTCGCAGTGCCCGGGCCCGCGGGTTTCCACCTGCAGCAGCACCTCCACCTCGTCCACCCGCACCCGCGCGGTGACCCGCTCGTGGACCACGTCGAGGACGTTGGCACCGAGGTTCGCGACCTCGCGGAGCAGGGTCGCGAGCGCGCCGGGGCGATCGGGAATCCGGCAGCGCAAGGCCAGGTAGCGGCCAGCCGCTGACAGGCCGTGCCGCAGTACCTTGGACAGCAGCAGCGGGTCGATGTTGCCCCCGGAGAGCACCGCCACCACCGGTGGTTCGAACACGCCCGGGTGCTCAAGCAGCGCCGCGACGCCCGCTGCCCCGGCCGGCTCCACGACCTGCTTGGCGCGCTCCAGGCAGAGGAGCAGCGCGCGGGACAGCATCTCCTCGGAAACGGTCACCACCCGGTCGGCCAACGCGGCCATGATGGCGAAGGTGATCTCGCCCGGCCGGCCGACCGCGATGCCGTCGGCCATGGTCGGCGCGGGGTCCACCCGCATTGGATGCCCCGCGGCCAGCGAGGCGGGGAACGGCGCGACCGCCTCGGCCTGCACCCCCACCACGCGGATAGCCGGATCGGCCCCCTGCACCGCTACGGCGATGCCGGCCGCGAGGCCGCCGCCGCCCACCGGGACGGCGATCGTCCGTACCTCGGCGCACTGCTCCATGATCTCCAGGCCGACTGTGCCCTGGCCGGCCACCGCATCGGGGTGGTCGAACGGGTGGATGAAGACCGCACCGTGCTCGTTGGCGTAGGCGTGCGCCTCGGTCAGCGCGTCGTCCACCGTCTGCCCGTGCAAGATGATGTCGGCCCCGTAGCCCTTGGTGGCCTCGATCTTGGGCAGCGGCGCGCCCTCCGGCATGATCACGGTCGCCTTGGCGCCGAGCAGGGCCGCGGCGAAAGCCACCCCCTGGGCGTGGTTGCCCGCGCTCGCCGCCACCACGCCGCGGGCTCGCTCGGCGTCGGTGAGCCTGGCGATCCGCAGGTAAGCGCCGCGCGCCTTGAACGACCCGGTCCGCTGCAGGTTCTCGCATTTGAGGAAGACAGGCCCACCGAGCCGGTCGGATAGCACGCGGGAGCGCAGCATCGGAGTGGGCGCCAGGACCCCGCGGAGCACTTCGCGGGCGGCGGCCACGTCATCGGGCCCGACCAGGGAGGACGCCATCGTCATGCCAAGTGGTCTATCAGAGGAGTCCTCTTTGGCTGCACGGCGCCCAGGCAGGCGCCTCGCGGCGTTGTCGTCGTCGCCAATAGCTCCGCTATTGGCTCCTCCTCCGCCTTGCGATGCACCCACCTGGCCGCCGTTCGCTCAAAGGACCCCTCTGACAGACCACTAGCAGTCTCGCACCTGCTGAGTCATTCTCCAGCCCAGTAGCGGTCGGCGGCGAACAGCAGCGCGGCGGCGCCGACCAGCCCGGCGCTCTGCCCGAGCGCCGCAGGCACCACGACGACCTCCCGCGCGAAATCAAGACCCACATGCACGCGCAACGATTCTTCCAGCGGATCAAGCAGCAACGACCCAGCCTGGGCCAGCCCGCCCCCCACCGCGACCACCTCGAGGTCGCAGAGGTGAGTGGCGGAGGCGATGGCGATGCCGAGGGCCCGGCCCGCCCGGCGCATCGCGGCCAGCCCGACCGGATGGCCTTGCGCCGCGTCATCCGCGAGGTCCTTGGCGGTCACGTCCACTTGGCCGGGCCGCCAGCCCTCGGCCTGGGCCCACGCGGCCAGCGCGGGCCCGCGGGCGATCGCCTCGACACAGCCGCGCCCGCCGCACACGCACGGCGGGCCGTCCGGGTCCACCACCACGTGACCGATGTGGCCGGCGTTGCCCGTCGCCCCGTTGATGAGCCTGCCGTCCAGCACCAAGCCGCCCCCGACGCCAGTGGAGACCACCATGCCGAGCATCGTGCGCCGTCCACGGCCGGCTCCCCGCCAGTGTTCGCCGGCGGCCACACAGATCGCGTCGTTGTGCAGCCGGACCGGCAGGCCGGGGAACCGCTTCTCGAGCCGTCCACGGAGCGGGAAGGCACGCCAGGCCGGGATGTTCAGCGGGGAAACGTTCCCGGCCGGCCACTCCATCGGCCCACCGCAGCCGCATCCGACCCCGGCCAGCCCCTCGGGCGCCTCGACGTGGCCCTCCGCGATGACCCGGCTGATCAGCGAGTCCAGCGTGCGCCACAGTTGCTCGGCGTCCAGCCGGGGGGTGGGGATCTGCGCCCAGGTCAGCAGCCGCCCGTCGGGCTCGACGAGCCCAACCGCGATCTTGGTCCCCCCGATATCGATGGCCAGCGCAGGATCTTTTGTTCCCATGCCCCTCATCTCCTGTCAGCGGTCGATACGGGCCGGCCTGACCTGGGCAATGTGCGAACCCGGCCGGCCTACACATACTGTCGAATGGTGCAGCTACACAACCAGAGCCACCCCGCAGCCGACCCGTCGCCCCGTCCCGCCGTAGCCACGCTGGGAGAACTCAGGGCCAGCGGCCAGTCGTTCATGACGGTCAAAGAAGAGATTCGCCAGAACCTGCTGGCCAGGATGCGGGCCGGCGAGGACCGGTTCCCCGGGATCGTCGGCTTCGGCCAGACCGTGCTCCCGCACCTGGAACGGGCACTCCTCGCCGGGCACGACACGATCCTGCTCGGTGAGCGGGGCCAGGGCAAGACGCGGCTCATCCGCACCCTGCCCACGCTGCTCGACGAATGGACGCCGACGGTAGCGGGTTGCGAGATCAACGACCATCCCTACCAGCCCGCCTGCGCGCGCTGCCGCCGCCTCGCCGCAGAACTGGGCGACGACCTGCCCGTGACCTGGCGGCACCGCAGCGAGCGCTACGGCGAGAAGCTGGCTACGCCGGACACCAGTGTGGGCGACCTGATCGGCGACATCGACCCGGTGAAAGTTGCCGAAGGGCGGACCCTCGGGGACCCGGAGACCATCCACTTCGGGCTGGTGCCACGGACCAACCGGGGTGTCTTCTGCCTCAACGAACTTCCAGACCTGGCCGAACGTATCCAGGTGGCGTTGCTCAACGTCCTGGAGGAACGGGACATCGGGGTACGCGGATACGCCCTTCGCCTGCCGCTCGACCTGGTTCTGGTGGCGAGCGCGAACCCCGAGGACTACACGAACCGGGGCCGCATCATCACCCCGCTGAAGGACAGGTTCGGCGCCGAGATCCGCACTCACTACCCGGTGTCCCTGGAAGACGAGATCGCGCTGACCAAGCAGGAGTCACTGATCTGGTGGAACGGCGCCGACCCGGGGGCGGCCCTGCCCGAGCACCTGATAGAGATCATCGCCCGGTTCACCCGGCTGGTCCGCGCCTCACCGGCGGTTGACTCGCGTTCCGGAGTATCGGCCCGGTTCGCGATCGCTGCCGCCGAGTCCGCCGCGGCCTCCGCGCTGCGCCGGGCTGCCCTCACCGGGGAGACGCAGCCGGTGGCCCGGATCTGCGACCTGCCGACCACGGTGAGCACGCTCCGCGGCAAGGTCGAATTCGAGGTCAGCGAGGAGGGCCGGGAGCAGGAAGTCCTTGAGCACCTGCTGCGCCGCGCGGTGGCCGAGACCTTCCGCGCCAGGCTGGGCAGCGCCGACCTGACCGGCCTGCTCGCCACCTTCGAAGGCGGCGGCAGCGTCGAGTCCGGCGACCTGGTGCCCGCCGCCGACCTGCTTCAGCGGATCGGGGAGGTGCCGGGCCTGGCCCGGATCATGGGACGGCTCGGCATGGACGGCGGCGATGAGTCGTTCGGGCATGCCGCCGCGGCGCTGGAGTTCGCCCTCGAGGGGCTGTACCTGATGCGGCGGCTGTCCAAGGACGCCATCGACGGCGGCGCCATCTACCGGACCTGAGGACCGCGCCAAAGGGGCGCGGCGCCGCCTGGACTGAGGAGAGACGAGCGAGGAACGAGCGAGGAACGACGAGGGAAGGCGGCGCGTAAAGCGCCCCGGAGGCGCAAAGGAAGCACAGATGAGCGGTTACCGGTACGGCGAGTACCACGACGGGCCGGACCCGCTGGCCCCGCCGTACGACGCTCGCGGCGCGCTTGACGAGCTGGGCGACGCGGTGCTGGCGGGCGCGGACCCGGCGAGCGCGCTCCGTGACCTGCTGCGCCGAGGGCTGTCGGGCCGCCACGGCCTGGACGACATGCTGCGGCGGGTGCGTGACCGGCAGCAGGAGGTGCGCAACCGGGGCCGGCTCGACGGGATTCTTGACCAGGCGCGCGCGCTGCTCGACACGGCCATCGGGCAGGAGCGCGCGGAACTCTTCCCCGACCCCAGCGACGAAGCCAGGCTGCGCGAGGCGGAACTCGACTCGCTGCCATCGGACGCGGCGCAGGCTATCCGGCGGCTGGCCGACTACTCATGGCGTTCGGCGGCCGCCCGGGAGACCTTCGAGCGCCTCAAGGACCTGCTTCGCAGCGAGGTACTTGACAGCCAGTTCCGCGGCATGAAGGAAGGCCTCGAACGCCCTGACGCCGAAGCGATGCAGCGGGTCAAGGACATGCTCGCCGACCTGAACGGGATGCTGGAGGCCGACTCACGGGGCGAGCACACCCAAGAGGACTTCGACCGGTTCATGGACTCCTACCGGGACCTGTTCCCGGACGACCCGCGCAACCTGGAGGAACTGGTCGACTCGCTGGTCCGGAGGGCGTCGGCGGCGCAACGGCTGCTCGAGTCGCTCACCGAGAGCCAGCGCGATGAGCTGGCCGGGCTGATGGACCAGACGCTGCAGGACGCTGGCCTCGCCGCGGAGATGGCCCGGCTGTCCGACTTGCTGCGGGCCCGCCGGCCTGACATGGATCTTCCTGGCTGGGCCGATAACCCGATGACCGGTGACGAGCCGCTCGGCCTGGGCGACGCCACGACCGCGCTCGCCGACCTGGCCGACCTGGCCGACCTGGAGAACGCGATGCGCCAGGACTACCCGGGGGCGCGGCTCGATGACATCGACGAGAGCGCGGTCCGGCGGGCGCTCGGCCGTCAGGCGGTCGATGACATGGAGGCGCTGCGGCAGACCGAGCGTGAACTGGAGCGGCAGGGGTACCTGCAGCGGACCGGGGGCCGGCTGGAGTTGACCCCGAAGGCGGTGCGCCGGCTGGGCGAGACGGCCCTGCGCCGGGTCTTCGCCGAGCTTCCCGAGGGTGGTTACGGGGACCACGAGCAGCGTGACGTGGGGCAGGCCGGCGAGTACACCGGGGCCACGCGGCCCTGGGAGTTCGGTGACGAGCAGGCGATCGACGCCCCGGCCACGGTCCGCAACGCGCTGCTGCGCGATCCGGGAGCGCTCCGTAAGCAACCACCGGGTAAGCAACCACCGGCCCGCCAGCGGCCGGCGGCCAGCGTCGGCGTGGCGCCGAGCGGCCAGGGCGCGGTGCGGCTCTCGGCCGCCGACTTCGAGGTGGGCGAGACGCAGCGGCGGGCCGCGGCCGCCGTGTGCCTGCTCGTCGACCTGTCCTACTCGATGCACCTGCGCGGCGCCTGGGGGGCGGCGAAGCAGACGGCGCTGGCGCTGCACGCACTGGTGCGCAGCAGATTCCCGCAGGACTCGATCCAGGTGATCGGCTTCTCCAACTACGCACGGGAACTGCGTGAGACCGACCTCGCGGCGCTCGGCTGGGACATGGTTCAGGGCACCAACCTGCACCACGCGCTGGTGCTGGCCGGGCGGTATCTCGACCGGCGCCCCGAGCACGATCCGGTGGTGCTGATCGTGACCGATGGCGAGCCCACTGCCCACCTCCGGCGGGACGGGCAGGCCTCGTTCTACTGGCCCCCCGCGCCGGAGACGCTGGAACTCACCCTCGCCGAGGTGGACAAGATGACCCGCAGGCGCGCCAGGCTCAACGTCTTCATGCTCGCCGAGGACGAGCGCCTGTCTGTCTTCGTCGACGAAGTGGCGAGGCGGAACGGCGGCCGGGTGCTCCGCGCGATGCCGGAGCGCCTCGGTGAGTTCGTAGTGAGGGACTTCCTGCGGGCCAGGCGGACGAGCAGGGGATAGATTTTCCTCTAAGCCTTTTCCGACCCGGCCCCAGCCTCGGGCCCCGCGTAGTAACGTTCCGCCGTCAAAGGCCGGTAAGCGGGCCATGTGGGTGCAACAGGACAAGGGCCTGCAAATCTCCAAGGAGGACCGAAGTGAGTTCTGAAACCCGACCAAGCACGAGATCGTCGAGCAACCGCCCTCTACAGCTGATTCTGGCGGTAGTCGGGCTTGCTGCCCTGGTCGTCGGCGTCATCTACCTGTTCTTCAGCCACGGCCACCACAACCTGCGCGGTGCGACCGCGCTCATCGTGGCTGTGATACTGCTCGTGCTGGCCTGGTGGGTCGGCCGCAGCAAGTCACGCAGCGCGTCGTCCGGCTGAAAACCGACGGCCTGCGACTTAGGGCGTGTCGCGCGGGATGCCGCAGCCTCGGGCCCCGCGTAGTAATGTTCCGCCGTCAAAGATCGGTAAGCGGGCCGTGCGGGTGGCAACAGGACAAGGGCCTGCATATCTCTTAGGAGGACCAAGTGAGTTCTGTTACCCAGTCAGGCACGAGATCATCCAACAAGGGCCTCGCCGTGGTTCTCGCGATCCTCGGCGTCCTCGCTATCGTCGTCGCGATCATCTACTGGACCGTGGCCGCCGGGTCGCTGCCCAGCATCTTGGGCCACATCAACGGATCGACCGGCCACCACGCGCTGCGCGCGGCGACGTCGGCCGTCGTGGGCGTGATACTGCTCGGGCTGGCCTGGTGGGTCGGCCGCAGCAAGTCACGCAGCGCGTCGTCCGGCTGAAACTGACGGCCTGCGACTTAAGGCGAGCGGGCGAACGCCGGGCCTGTCGCGCGGGGAGCCGCGCTACAGGCCCGGCGGCATCCAGGGCCCGTCTCGCAGATCTTCAGCCTGCTGCACGCCCGCCGGATCCCGAAACAAGCCCTACTGATCCGTCAAAGGACCCCCCTGACCGACCACTAGGATCGGCCCATGTCCTTCACTGACCGGCTGCTCCTCTGGTTCCACATTGGGTTCGTGATCTTCACCATTGGCCCGGTCACTATCGCGACATTGTCGACACCGCGCTACATCAGGACCCGCAACGTGGTCGTGCTCCGTTATCTCGCCCGGATGACCAGGATCTTCGGCGCCGGCTCGCTTGGCGTGCTGCTCTTCGGGATCATCGCGGGCCAGTCCCTGCACGACATGACCAAAGCGTGGGTGACGGTGTCGATGACGCTGTTCGTGGTCGCGCTGGTCATTCTCCTGTTGATCATGCGGGACCAGCACCGGGCCATCGTTGCGCTGGAAGGGGTGGAAATCCCTGTTATCAGCACCGCGGCCGGCCAGCCGGCCGCGCCGGACCCCACCGGAGCCGGGGACGATGAGCCTGGCCCCCCGGAGCCGCCCAGCCCGCCGCACGAACAAGGCGCCGCCCTGGCTACCGTGGAACGGGGCCGGATCGCCTCCCTGTCCGGCGTGGTCAGCCTCATCTGGCTGGCCATCCTGGTGCTCATGGTGTGGAACGCCTGAGCTGCGTCCCGCTCAGCCCCGTGCTTGTCAACCCAGGGCCTGGCGCAGGTCCTCAAGCAGGTCGTCACAGGATTCGATGCCGACCGAGAGCCTGATCAGGTCGGGTGGCACGGCCAGCGGCGAACCCGCCGCCGAAGCGTGAGTCATCCGGCCCGGGTGCTCGATGAGCGACTCCACTCCCCCGAGCGACTCGCCGAGCGTGAACAGCCTGGTCCGCTCGCAGACCTGAAGAGCCGCATGCTCACCGCCGCGCAGCCGGCAGGACACCATCCCGCCGAAGTCGCGCATCTGCTTGGCCGCGATGTCATGGCCGGGATGGGCGGGCAGTCCCGGATAGAACACCTCCGCCACTGCTGGGTGCGCGGCCAGCATGCCCGCCACCCGCGACGCGTTCTGGCAGTGCCTGTCCATCCGCGGCGCCAGTGTCCTGATGCCGCGCAGGGTCAGCCAGGCGTCGAACGGCCCGGCCACCGCGCCCGTGGCGTTCTGCAGGAAGCCGAGCCGCTCGCCCAGTTGGCTGTCCGGCACGACCAGCGCACCGCCCAGCACGTCGGAATGGCCACCGAGGTACTTGGTGGTGGAGTGGACGACGGCGTCGGCACCGAGCGCGATCGGCTGTTGCAGGTAGGGCGAGGCGAACGTGTTGTCCACCACCAGCAGCGCGCCCGCCTCGTGCGCGATCTCCGCGAGCGCGGTGATGTCCGCGATGGAGAGCAGGGGGTTGGTGGGCGTCTCGGTCCAGAGCACGCGGGCCGGCCGCTCCGCGAGGGCATCCCGCACGGCCCGGATGTCCGACAGCCGTACCGCGCGGTAGCTGATGCCCCAGTCCGCCAGCACCCGGGCCAGCAGACGGTACGTGCCGCCGTAGGCATCGTCGGGGATGAGCACGTGATCGCCGGGGCGGCAGACCGTGCGGAGCAGGCAGTCCTCGGCCGCCATCCCGGAAGCGAAGGCGAGCCCGCGCGTCCCGCCCTCCAGCGCGGTGAGACACTCCTCGAGCGCCGTGCGGGTCGGGTTCGCGGTCCGCGAGTACTCGTAGCCGCCGCGCGGCCCGCCCACCCCGTCCTGCTTATACGTGGACACCTGGTAGATAGGCGGGACCACCGCGCCGGTCAGCGGGTCAGGTTCCTGGCCCGCATGGATCGCCAGCGTCTCGAACCCGCCGCCGGAGTTCGTCGTCACGCCTGCCACTCTGCCACGACTGCCACTCTGCCATGACCATGACGCAGCACCGGGCCCAGGCACCGGGCCCAGGCACCGGGCCCAGGGTCAGGTCAACCCGGTGACTGTGCCATTGTGCCGGTTCTAACCGGCACAATGGCACAGTCACCGGATGGAGCGGATCAGCGAACGCCTGGTGCGGCGTGCTCGTCACCCGTCACGTGAGTTCCAGCAGCGGGAAGGCCCGGTGCCGGCGCGGCGGGACGAGGAAGTTCTGCCGCCGGGTGGCGGTGATGAACCGCTCCAGGCCGTTGTCGTCGGTCGCGCCACCGAGGAACTGCTTCTGGAAGTCCTGCGCCGCCTGGAGGGAGCGCATCGAGGCGAAGAAATCAGCGGTCGGCACGTAGACCAGGAACTGCAGCTTGAACTGGGCGCTGCCCGCGGGCATGTTCGAGCCTTCGTTGGTCGGCATGGTCCGGAAGGCGGGCACGTCCATGCCGTCGAGGCCCGGGCCGTCGTTGCGGACGTGCAGCGGCGTGCTATCGGCCGCCCGGGATATCCGCTGCAACGCCGCCTCGTGGCCGACCCGGCCCAGGCCGGTGAACGTGGCGTCGAGCGTCTGATTGCCGGGGACGAACAGGCCCGCGCTGTCCCGCGCGCCGCGGAGGGCGGCGTCGGTGCCCTGGAAGACGTTGTTGATGAAGGCAGGGCCGCCGCCGTTGGTGAACTGGTCAGTGTTGCCGGCGGCAGGTATCCCGTTAGTGGTGCCGAGCTGGTTGTTTCGGAACATGTACTGGCAGCGCTCTTGGAAGGACTCCCCGTCGGGGTGCCGCGGGTCCTGGTTGGGCAGCAGGTAGAACTGATACAGGTCCTCTATGTCGTGCGAGAAGTGGGCGATGGAGCCGTTGTCGAAGTAGCTGCCGATCGTGGCGTTGGTCAGCTTGGCCGAGGAGTTGCCGACGAACGTGGTGATCGCGGCGGGCCCGGAGGCGTTATTCTGCTGATCCACGAAGCCCATGGCCATCGAGGAGTTGGGGTTGATCCGGGAGGCGAACTCGAAGCCGTAGTTGACGGCCATCTTGCGCGGCAGCCCGATCTGCACGAACTGGATGCGCGGCGCCTGGAAGGTGAATAGCCCGTTGAAGTTGGGCGACGGCACGCCCCGGCCGTTGAGATTGTTGCTGCCCTGGAACCACAGCGGGATGGCGCTCAGGTTGACCATCGAGTCGCTGCGGATCTCGAACAGCATGTCGTTGTTCTCGATCACGACGTTGACGTTGAACCGGTCTTTGGTGATCCCGGGGATCGGCGCGTTCGGGCCGCCGACCAGGCCGCCCACCACGTCGGTCGGTGACGGGACCGCCTCGACGAGCACCGGGCGCCCGGCGGGAAGTCCCGCGTAGGAGACCGTCGTCGGCATGTTGGCCCGCACCACTGACTGCGGCAGCCGGTTGAAGTAAGGCAGGCCGTAGGACACGGAGAAGATGAGCACGCCTGACGGGTTCGCCGGGTAACTGGCCTCAATAGTGTTGAGCGCGTTGGCTAGCGTGGTCTGGTCAGCCTTGGTCGGGGTGCGGTTCAGTGTGACCGGCTGCAGCAGGGCGTACGTGGGTGCGAACTGGGCGGTGACGTTCCCCGCGCCGTCGTTGAAGACCTGCGCCGGGTTGATGAAGGCGCCCATGTCGAACTGGATGTCGGAGAAGGTGGTAGCAGCGGAGGCTGGCCGCACGAGCGGCGAGGCCAGCTGCTCGAAAAGCGCGGCCTGAGAGAGGAGGAAGGCCGTTGCAGCGCCCTTTTTCAGAGCCGACCGCCGGCTCATGGCTATGCCTTTCAGTTCCTCTGCGTCCATGTCCTGATCCTTCCCTTGCGGCGTTCCCCGTCGGCGATGGTCGGCGTCGCTCCCAGACGGGGGGAGTGAGTGCAGGCGCCGGTGCCTGCCAGGCATCGCCCGCCGACCTCAGAGCGCGGGGCGCACTGGCACCGACCGCGAGGCTTGGGCGTCCTGCCCTGGGTAGGTGGCGGGGTGAGAGACTGCGCCAAAGATAGATCCGGCCGTTATCGTGACCAGCCTTCATTTACATGACATTTTTGTCATTCTTTGCTGAACGCATTCTTGATGATCAGGTGAGATACGCGTGCCGACGTCGGGAGACCCACTCTGAGCTGGGAGGACAGCTGGCTCACGATGCGGCACGTGCTGCGGCCGAGCCAATCTACCGGCCGATGATCGGCCATTCTGGCGTGAAATTTTCAGCCCTCAGCGAACTCACCGATCTCGTCACTCGGCTGTCTTGCGATGCCACAGGTAACTCCAGCAACGTGGCTATCGAATAATGGCGCTGGACTTCCCGGCCATTGTCATGAGCTATCAGCGAATGTCATCGGGCCTGGTGAGTGTCATGGAGCACTGGCGAGTGTCATGGAGTACTGGCGAGGAATGTGAGCAGGTCTTGCCGGGTGATCAGGCCGGATGGCCGGCCGTCCACCAGGACCACCGCCGCCCCCGCCTTCTCGAGCGCCTCGACCGCGCGGCTCACCTGCTCGCCGGAGCCGATCATGGGCAGCGGCGCCGACATATGGCCGCCGACCGCGTCCTGCGGGCTCGCCCGGCCGGAGACAAGCGCGTCGAGGAGGTCGCTCTCCACCACGGAGCCGATCACCTCGGCGGCCATGACCGGGGGCTCCTCTTTCATCACCGGTAGCTGTGACACGTTGTACTCGCGCAGCAGCCCGATCGCCGCGGCCACCGTCTCCTCCGGGTGGGCGTGCACGAACTCCGGAAGCCCGGTCTGCTTGCGCGCCAGCACGTCGGCGACCTTCGGCTCGGTGGTTTCCGCGGTCAGGAAGCCGTAGTCGCCCATCCACTCGTCATTGAAGATCTTCCCCAGGTAGCCACGCCCGCCGTCCGGCAGCAGCACGACGATCACGTCATCGGGCGCCGCTGTGGCCGCGACCCGCAGCGCGGCGACGACCGCGAGGCCGCACGAGCCGCCGGTGAGCAGCGCCTCCTCGCGGGCCAGTCGCCGGGTCATCAGGAACGACTCCGCGTCGCTCACCGCGATGACCTCGTCGCAGATGGACGGGTCGTAGTTCGCGGGCCACATGTCCTCGCCCACGCCCTCGACGAGATACGGCCGGCCGCTGCCGCCGGAGTAGACCGAGCCTTCCGGGTCAGCGCCGATCACCCGGACCGTGCCGCCGGAGATTCCCTTCAGGTAGCGGCCGGTACCGGTGATCGTGCCCCCGGTGCCGATGCCAGCCACGAAGTGGGTCACGGTGCCGTCCGTCTGAGCCCAGATCTCAGGGCCGGTCGAGTGGTAATGCGAGGCCGGGTTCTCCGGGTTGGCGTACTGGTCCGGCTTCCAGCCGCCGGGCGTCTCCCGGGCCAGGCGGCTGGACACTGAGTAGTACGAGTCGGGGTGATCCGGGGACACGGTGCCGGGGCACACCACGACCTCGGCGCCGTAGGCGCGCAGCACGCTGATCTTGTCCTGCCCCACCTTGTCCGGGCAGACGAACAGGCAGCGGTATCCCTTCTCCGCAGCGACGATGGCCAGGCCCACCCCGGTATTACCCGAGGTCGGCTCCACGATCGTGCCACCGGGGCGGAGCGCGCCCGAGGCTTCTGCGGCCTCGACCATGCGCAGCGCGATCCGGTCCTTCACCGAGCCACCCGGGTTGAGGTACTCCACCTTGGCCAGCACCGTTGGGGCCCGGCCGCCGCCGAGTCCGCGGGTCACCGCCTTCAGCCTGACCAGTGGGGTGTTCCCAACCAGCTCGATCAGGGAATCATGGACCTGCATCACCAGCCACCCCGCTCATCAGCCCGCTGGCCAGGTGCCGTGCGGTCACGGTCAGTTCCTTGGGGACCGACGCTATCCCACGGCCCACCAGGTCATGGGCAAGGCCCGGCCGACTGACATAAGCTACTGACCAGTAATCAACGAGGATCAAGGGAGCTTGCCATGCCCGAGGCAGTCATTGTCGCCACAGCACGATCACCGATCGGCCGGGCGTTCAAGGGATCGCTCACCACCATCCGTCCCGATGACCTGACCAGCCAGATGATCACTGCGGCGCTGGCCAAGGTGCCCCAGCTCGACCCGGCGCACATCGAGGATCTCTTGCTTGGCTGCGGGCTTCCCGGTGGCGAGCAGGGCTTCAATCTCGCCCGCGTGGTCGCCGTGGAGCTCGGCTACGACCACCTCCCCGGAGCGACCATCACGAGGTACTGCTCATCGTCCCTGCAGACCACCCGCATGGCATTCCATGCCATCAAGGCTGGCGAGGGCGACGTGTTTCTTTCCGCGGGCGTGGAATGCGTCAGCCGCTTCGCCACCGGCAGCAGCGACAGCTGGCCGGACACCCACAGCCCGGTCTTCGCCGAGGCGGAAGCGCGGACCCAGCAGCGGTCAGGGGCAGGGGCTGAGGCCTGGCATGACCCGCGTCTGGACGACGCCATCCCCGATGTCTACATCGCGATGGGGCAGACCGCGGAGAATGTCGCGCAACTGCGCGGCGTCTCCCGCCAGGCGCAAGACGAGTTCGGCGTACGGTCGCAGAACCTCGCGGAGAAGGCGATGGCCGACGGCTTCTGGGGACGGGACATCACGCCCGCTACCCTGCCCGACGGCACTGTCGTAGCCACTGACGACGGACCCAGGGCAGGCACCACGCTGGAGAAGATAGCCACGCTCCAGCCGGTCTTCCGCCCCGACGGAACGGTGACGGCGGGCAACTGCTGCCCGCTCAACGACGGTGCCGCGGCGGTGGTGGTCATGAGCGACCGCAAGGCGGCCGATCTCGGCATTACGCCCCTCGCCAGGATCGTCTCCACCGGCGTCTCCGCGCTGTCACCGGAGATCATGGGCCTTGGCCCGGTGGAAGCGTCACGGCAGGCGCTCAGGCGCGCCGGGATGACGATCTCCGACATCGATCTGGTCGAGATCAACGAGGCCTTCGCGGCCCAGGTGATCCCCTCGTACAGCGACCTGGGCATCGATCAGGACAAACTGAACGTGAACGGCGGGGCCATCGCGGTCGGTCACCCCTTCGGCATGACGGGTGCGCGGATCACCACAACCCTGCTCAACAGCTTGCAGTTCCACGACAAGACGTTCGGCCTGGAGACCATGTGCGTGGGCGGTGGCCAGGGCATGGCCATGATCGTCGAGAGGTTGTCCTAGTCCGGTCCCGGCCCGGCCCGGACCGGTAACGCACCCGTTTCGCCCGGATCACGGTATGGAATCGGCCAGGCATCTAGGAAGCATCGCTCCGGGGGGTTGTCAGGGGCGCATGCGTGGTGCAGTCTCATCAGGAAGAGGAGCTTCGCCGCTGGAGGTGGCCATGCCGCTGAATCACTCCCCGGAGACGCACAAGAATCTCATCGCCCGCATCCCGTCCGTCACAGGACGAGATCTCCGTGAGTGGTTCAGAAGGCTCGAATCCGGTCCTGCGTTCTTGCGATGCGAGGAACGGGCGCACTGGCTCTCCGACGAGCACGGCCTGTCTCATGGCTACGCGAGCGCGATCGTGCACGAGTACGAGTACCGCCGCCGGATGAGGCTGAACAGCGCCTGACGTATGGACCCGGATCTCGCCCGGGCGTTCCTGGGCAAGCACCACCGCGCGGTGCTGGCCACGTCCAGGGCTGACGGGCGGCCCCAGCTCTCGCCCGTGACCTGCGCGCTGGATTCGGACGGCCGCGTGGTGATCAGCACCCGCGAGACCGCGGTCAAGACGAAGAACTTGCGGCGAGACCCCCGGGCATCTTTGTGCGTCTTCACCGATCGCTTCTTCGGTGACTGGGTCCAGGTTGACGGGATCGCGGAGATCATCTCGCTGCCCGCCGCCATGGAACTCCTCGTTGACTACTACCGGGCGGTCGCTGGCGAGCACCCGGACTGGGATGACTACCGCGCCACCATGCGCCGCGACCGCCGGGTGATCGCCCGTATCGAAATCACCCGGGCCGGCCCAGACATCAGCGGCTGACCTACACCAGCGCCCGCCAGTGCACGGCGCGTACATGCGGCCCAAATCCATGATCACTACGGTACTTCCTCGGTTACCACGACTGAGAATGTCCGTAGTAAGGAAACGAGGTACGGCACCAGGCGTACGCGCGCGGAGGGCGCAGGCGCGGTCGTGGCGACTTGGGCGGGGTGCGGGCGCCAGCTCTGGGCGGGGTGCGGGCGCCAGCTCTGGGCGGGGTGCGGGCGCCAGCTCTGGGCGGATGCGGGCGGGAACAGCGGGGAGAACGGCGGGCCGACCCTATGCGGAGCCGGATTTTGGTGGCAGTTTTGCCTGGACGGTCCCGGCAGAATGGGGCATATCCGGCTGGCCGGGCTCGTGCGGCCGCGCCTGCGGACCGTTCCGGCCGTAGTTACTTGTGATTCACGACAGCGATGGACCGGCCTTCCGGCGGATTTCTGATCGACTGACTATTTAGTCTCGAAACATGATCAGCAAATGGATGCGCTTGCGATGCTGTGGACTGATCGATGCACGTGCATCGGCAATTGCAGCTATAGCTTCAACCGGCTGGCACCCCGCGTCGCGGGGCATCTGACGTAGTTTTCGCAGGTCCAGGCTATGACGTGGTGCCCCCGGTCGGAGTCGAACCGACACTGGGGACCCTTTTAGGGGGCCGGCCTCTTCCCTTGGGCTACGGGGGCTGAGTAATAATACCCCGCCGCGCCGGAACAACTCTTGACGAACCGAATTGGGTTGGAATGTTTCTCCTGGGGGTTACATATCTAATTCCACTCCGTTCCATGAATGCAAAGCGTAACCATTATGCCGAGCGATGGCACCGAACGGACACGGAGAGTAACTGTTATCGCGAACAGCCCGGCTCGTCCGCGAGGCCGGCCTCCCGTGCAGACCGCATGAAAATTTCATCCAGCATCCCGGGAGTGACCCGGCCGGTGAAGGTGTTCTGCTGGCTCGGGTGGTAGCAGCCGATCACCAGGACCCGTTCCCGGGCCCGGGCACCGCCCGGGAAGGTGACCGAGACCTCCGCACCGTGACCGAACTGGGGGCGTGGCCGGGGCACGGCGATCCCCACCGAGCGCAGGGCCGGCCATAGGGCCTGCCAAGCGAACCCGCCGAGGCACACGATGACCCGGAGCCACGCGGCCACGAGGTCGATTTCCGCCGACAGCCACGGCGCACACGTGTCGCGCTCCACCACGGACGGCTTGTTGAGTGGCGGCGCGCAGCGGACCGCGGCGGCCATCCGGGTACCAATCAGTCGCTGGCCGTCGCCGGCCGCGGTACTCTCCGGCGCCGCGGCCAGGCCGCACCGATATAGCGAGGCGAACAGCACGTCGCCGCTGCGATCCCCGGTGAAGATCCGGCCGGTCCGGTTGCCGCCGTGCGCGGCTGGCGCCAGGCCCAGGATCAGCACCCGCGGCTGCTCGCTGCCCCAGCCAGGGATCGGCCGGCCCCAATAACGCTCGGCGCGCAAAGAACGGCGTTTGACCGACGCCACCTGCTCCCGCCACTCGACCAGCCGGGGACAGGCCCGGCAGACAGATTGCCTCGCCACCAGTTCGGCGAGCGTGCCCGCGCTGGCCGCCAGATCGCGCACCTGGGCCGCGTCGCACGCGATCGGCGTGCTGGGAGTGGCCGGATCATCCGGCCACCCGCTGCCCGGCGGAATCGGCCCCGTGGCTTCGCCCGCCGCATTGTGCACGAGCCCAGCCGCCGGATCCGCCGCGCCCCGCGCCGGCCCGGCCGATGGGTCCGCCGCGCCCCGCGCCGGCCCGGCCGATGGGTCCGCCGCGCCCCGCGCCGGCCCAGCCGCCGGATCCGCCGCGCCCTGCGCCGGCCCAGCCGCTGGATCAGGGCCGGTCATGGCCCGGTCAAGGCCCAGGCGATCCCGTCCAGGATGTCGTGCTCACTGACCAGGACCTCCGCGAACCCGAAACGCTGTATGACCCGATCGAGCACCATCGCGCCGCCCCCGATGACGTCAGTCCGGCCCGGGTGCATGACGCCAAGCGCGCCTCGCTGCGCGTGGGTCTGCCGCAGCAGGAGGCGAGTCTGCTCGCTGACATCCTGCGCGCGAATGCGGCTGTGGTGGATCAGGCTGGCGTCGTAGCCGGGCAGCCGCAGCGCCATGCCCGCCACGGTGGTGACCGAGCCGGCCAGGCCCACCAGGGTGCTGGCCTCGGCGGCCGGCATGGCCGCGGCCACGACATCCAGGGCGGCGTCGATGTCGGCCGCGGCCGCCGCGATCTCGGCGGCGCCCGGCGGATCCCCGTGCAGGTGGCGCTCGGTCATCCGGACGCAGCCGATGTCCACGGACACGGCCGTGATCCCCGAGCCGGGACCGCTGCCGAGCACGAACTCGGTCGAGCCGCCGCCGATGTCCACCACCAGGTAGCGCGAGCCCGGCGGCCCGGAAAGCTCGGCAGTGGCTCCGGTGAAGGACAGGTACGCCTCCTCCTGGCCGCTGAGCACCTCGGGCTCAAGGCCAAGCACGTCGCTCACACCGTGCACGAAGTCAGCGGCATTCGCGGCGTCCCGGGCGGCGCTGGTCGCCACCATACGGACCGCGCCGGCGGATGTGTCCTCGATGATCTGCGCATAACCCTCGAGCACGCGCAATGTCCGCCGCAGCGCCTCCGGGGCCAGGCGGCCGGTCGAGTCCACGCCTTGCCCAAGCCGCACGATCTCCATCCGCCGGTCCACGTCAGCGAGCCGGCCCGCCTGACGGTCCACGTCGGCCACCAGCAGCCGCAGCGCGTTCGTCCCGCAGTCAATCGCAGCGACGCGGGCGGCGGCGGTACCAGGGCCGCTCACCGCGGCGGCACCGCTCGCGGGCGCGGTGCCGCTCACTGCTGCGGCGCCGCGACGCATGGACCTTGCGCCCACCACGGCCCGGCTGCCGCTGCGGCCTGGCGGCCGAGCGGGTTCACGCCGGGGACGGCCAGCTCGTGCGCGACGAGGGCGTGCAGGCACTTCACCCGGTCCGGCATTCCCCCGGCGCTCTGCGTGCCTGCTGGCAGCGGCTCCAGGCCAGCGGCGCGAGCCGCCTGGTCACGCCTGGTCAGGTAGTCGGAGTGTGCCGACCGATAGGCCCGTCGCACCGCCGGCTCGCTGAGCAGCGCGCGCTCCATCTCCTTCATCACGCCACCCGACTCCAGCCTGCTCACCGCCGCCACGGCCCGGGGGCAGGTGAGGTAATACAGGGTCGGGAACGGGGTGCCGTCGTCCAGCCGCGGCGCCGTCTCGACGACGTCGGGCAGCCCGCACGGGCAGCGGTGCGCCACCGCGCACAGCGACCGCGGCGGGCGGCCCAGCTGGGCGCCGACCACTTCGGCGTCATCGGGCGCGGTTGTCACCGGGAAGCACCTTGATCCGCCTGGCGCACCGAGTGCCACAGCCGCTGATACCACGGAGCCGTCGCCACTACCGCAGCCGGGGGGCTGGGCGCGGCGGGCTGGCCGCCGATGATCACATAACAGGTCTTGCCCGGCATGCACAGGTGCAGACGATCCCTCGCCTGCTGCTCGACGTAGGCGGGGTCGCCCAGCCGCTGTGCCTCCGCCTGCAGCCGGGAAAGCTGCGCCGCCGTCACCTGGTTCTCCGCCTGGAGCTGGTCGATCTGGCGGCGTTGTGCCACGTACTCCCGGACCGGGTAGGCCAGGCTCAGCGCGATCGCGCAGATGACCACGGCGAGGACCGCGGCCCGGCTGGTGAACCGCGCCCGGTCCCGTGGGTCAGGCCTGCTTGGTCCCCCGTCGGACATCACTCACCCGCAGCCCACCGGGGGAAGGCAGCCGCGCCCGCGTAGCTCGCCGCGTCGTCGAGGAGTTCCTCGATGCGGAGCAACTGGTTGTACTTGGCGACCCGCTCGGACCGGGCCGGCGCCCCGCTCTTGATCTGGCCGCAGTTGATGGCCACGGCGAGGTCGGCGATGGTCGTGTCCTCGGTCTCACCGGACCGGTGCGAGATCATGCAGGCATACCGGCTGCGGTGGGCGAGCGTCACCGCATCCAGCGTCTCGGTGATCGTGCCGATCTGGTTGACCTTGACCAGCAGAGCGTTGGCCGACCCCTCGGCGATACCGCGGCGCAACCGCTCCGGGTTGGTGACGAACAGGTCGTCCCCCACGACCTGCACCCGGTCCCCGAGGGCCGCGGTCAGTGCCTGCCATCCGGCCCAGTCCTCCTCCGCGAGCGGGTCCTCAAGCGACACGATCGGGTACGCGTCCAGCCATTGCGCGTAGATGCTGGTCATCGCGGCCGCGTCCTTCGGGCTTCCCTCAAAGACGTAGGACCCGTCGGCGTAGAACTCAGTGGCCGCCGCATCGATGGCCAGACCCACATCCAGCCCCGGGGTGAACCCCGCCTTGCCAATCGCCTCAACGATCAGGTCGAGCGCGGCCCTGTTGTGCTCAAGGTCCGGGGCGAAGCCACCCTCGTCACCGACCCCCGTGGCCAGGCCGTGCTGCTTGAGGACGGACTTCAGCGCGTGGTAGGTCTCGGCCCCCCACTGGAGGGCTTCGCTGAAGGTGGCCGCTCCGATTGGCGCGATCATGAACTCCTGGATATCGACGCTGTTGTCCGCGTGCGCGCCGCCGTTGAGGATGTTCATCATCGGGACCGGCAGCAGGTGCGCGTTAGGCCCGCCGAGGTAGCGGAACAGGGGAAGGGCCGCGGAATCGGCGGCCGCCTTCGCCACGGCCATGCTGACCGCCACGATCGCGTTGGCGCCAAGCCGTGACTTGTCCGGCGTGCGGTCCAGGTCGATCAGGGCCTGATCGACCAGCCGCTGGTCGTCGGCGTCGTAGCCGAGCAGTTCCGGCTGGATCTCGTCGATGATGCCCTGGACCGCCTTGACGACCCCCTTGCCGCCGTACTCATCACCGCCGTCCCTCAACTCGACCGCCTCGAAGGCGCCGGTCGAGGCGCCACTGGGTGCGGCGGCCCGCGCCAGCGTGCCGTCGTCGAGCACGACCTCGACCTCGAGAGTCGGGTTGCCGCGCGAATCCAGGATCTGCCTGGCGTGGACAGCTTCGATGGAGGCCAAGAAAGAACTCCCGCATTGGTCGACTTACATATCCGTCTTGGAGCCTAGTAGAGCGACGGCCCGTCCGGGCAGCGGCCACGCCGTTACCTCCCCGATACCTGCCCAGACTAATGTGTGACGCACACACCAATATGCCGAACGACAGGGTACGGCCAGTGCCGTGACCGAGCCCGGTGTAGCCAGGCTGAACCGAGGAGGAGCAGATGACCGTACATGCGGAGGGAACTTTCAAGCTCACTGGCTGGGAGGAGGCCACCTATGAGGAACTGGGCGGCGATTCGAAGCTGACCAGGGCGCGCATGGACTTCGACTTCAGCGGAGGCATCGAGGCGGCGGCCAATTCCCAGTCCCTGATGTTCTACCGCGCGGACGGCACGGCTGTTATCACCGGGCTGCAGCGGATGACCGGGCGGGTCGATGGGCATTCCGGCAGCTTCGTGCTGCAAACCGACGGTACCTTCGACGGCAGCGAGGCGAGGACCGGGTGGCTGGTCATCCCCGGTTCCGGCACCGACGAACTGGCCAGCCTGCGCGGGGAGGGCACGGCGGTCGCGCCGCATGGGCCCAACGGCTCTTTCACCTTCGACTACGACCTTGCCTGACGGGCCGGCGTGACGCTCGACCGGACCGGGAACCTGCTCGGCGCCCTGGCCCTGGTCATCGCGGACCGGACAGCGGACGCCACCGGCGAGGCCGCAGGCAGCTCGGAGTCGGCCGCCGCGGCGCTGTCAGCGCTGCTGCACTTCCTCGACGGGCCGTCGGTGGACCTGCTCCGCCAGGTGCTCGGGCTCACCTCGTCGGGCACGGTGCGGCTCGTAGACCGGCTGGAGGAGGCGGGTTACGTTCGGCGCGGCCCAGGCCGGGACGGGCGCTCCACCTCGGTGGCGCTCACCGCAGCCGGGCGGCGGGCGGCGGCTCGGATCTCCGCGGCGCGGGCCGGCGTGCTTGACGACTCCCTGGGCGTCCTGTCGGCGGCTCAGCGCCAGGAGTTCGAGACGCTGATGGCCAAGGTCCTGGCCGGGCTCATCCGCGGCCCGGGTGCGGTGCGGTGGCTGTGCCGGATGTGCGACACCGCCGCCTGCGGGCGCGAGGAAGGACGCTGCCCGGTAGCCAACGCCGTCCGCGAGCGCTACCCGCCGCCGTCCGCGCCCTGAGTCACGCTCACCAACGACACCAATTCCGCACCGGGCTCGTCCCAACGACACCAATTCCGCACGCTCGTACCGGATGGGTACCACTCGCACATCCGAACGTGCCTAAATCCGCACCGGGCTCGTCCCAACGACCCCAACTCCGCACCGGGCTCGTTGCGATGGCGTCAGGTGAGGCGCGAGCGCTCCCATCCATGGACCCGGTCGCGGTAGCGGCGTGCGGCCGCGCGCAGTTCGAGTTCTGGGTCGATCCCCGCCGTACGAGCCTTCGCCACCAGGGCAAACAGCTGCGCCCCGATGTCGCTGTCCTGGTCGGCGGGGGGCAGGTCGGCCAGGTCGGCGGGCACGCCGGCCCGCTCGGCACGCCGCTGCAGTTGCGCCGCGAGGGCCAGCGCGGGCTGGCCGAACGGCACGCCGTCCAGCGCGGAACCGGGGACACCGGCTGCGGACTCCCGTTCTGCGGCCTTGATCGCGTCCCAGTTGCGTTTCACCTCGTCCGCACCTGAGACAGTCACGTCGCCGAAGACGTGCGGGTGCCTGCGGACCAACTTCGTCACGATGCCGTCGGCCACATCGTCCACGGTGTACCCGGTGCCGTCAGACCGCTCGGCCGCGACCCGCGCGTGGAATACCACCTGGAGCAGGACATCGCCCAGTTCCTCCCGCAGGGCGCGGGCGTCCCCGCTCTCCAGGGCCTCCAGGGCCTCGTAGGACTCCTCCAGCAGGTGCGGCGCCAGCGATTCATGTGTCTGCCTGGCGTCCCAGGGGCATTGGATGCGCAGCGTGTCCATGACGGCCACCAGCCGCAGCAGATGCCCGCCCGGCAGGTCCGCCGAGCCGCGCAGCACCTCTGCCCGCCCGGCGATGGCGGGGGCCGCTCCAGCGGATTCCAGCTCGTCCAGAGCCTTGGCCAGCGCCTCCGGCCCGCCGTCGGCGGCACCGGGGGCAACGCCGATGCCCTCGGTGTCGCACAGCCAGACCACGGTACCGGGCAGCCTCGCAGCGGCTGCCGTCAGCAGGCGGGCCAGGTCAGCCGGGCCAGGACCGCCGCCGGCACCAACTGGCGCGTCTGCAGCGGACTCGCTGCCGCCGGCACCGGGGCCGCCGTCAGCGAGGGGCGGCGCCTCGGCACCGGGCAGCAACTGCCAGCCGATCCCGGCCTCGTCAAGCGCGGGCAGCAGTGGATGGTCCCGCGAGCCCACCAGCACCCGTGAGGCCCCGGCCAGGACCTGCCAGGCTGGCCAGGACAGCAGCCCGGGCCGGACCGTGGCTGAGGTGCCGAGCAGCACCAGCCGGTCGCTCACCGGCGTCCTAGAGCGGCGTGCACTGGGACGCGCCCCAGGGCACGCCCTAGCACGGCGGAGACAGCTGCGGCGCGGCCGTCCCGGTCGGCTTCGGTGACGGGGGCCCTTCCGGTGCCGACAAGATGTTGGCCTCCGGGACAACCGAGATCTGGTTGTAGTTGAGCGCGCCGAACTGCGGGTTGACCTTGATGGCGAGGCTCTTGGCGGCCAGGCACTGCGCCTTGGAGTATTCCGCGCTCAGGGTCTGCAGCGTCGTCGAGGACGTCGAGGACGTCGGCAGCGTTCCGCCGTTGAGCCGCTTGACGAGCTGAGTCTCGATCGCCTGGTACCGGCCGAGTTCCGTAATCTGGTCCGGCGGGAGGCCGTTGGCCACGGCCAGGTTCGCCAGGGTGGCGCCGCTCTGCTTGGCCTGGGCGTTGACGGACGCGATCGCCTGCTGGGTCTCCGCCTCGGTTACCGTGATCCCCTCCCGGGCCGCGAGCTGATCCTGGACCCGGAACCTGAGCAGCCAGCTGAGCACCTCCTGCGGCATCTGAGACTGGGCGAACTGCAACTGGATCTTCCCTTTGGCCGCGGTGTACGCCGTATTGAGGTTGTTCACCTCGGCGGTGAGGGTCGCGGTCGAGATCTGGTTGTTGTCCAGGATCGCGGCCGAACCCATCTGGACGGGCCCGCATGCGCTGAGTGCCATGACCGCGGCCAGCCCGGCCGCGGTCAGGGTGATCGGGGTGCGGAGCACGACGGCGTCCCTTCTCATGCGTCTGTCTGCGGACGCGCTCAGGCGTCCGGTTCCTCGGGTGCCACCGGTGCCATCCCGCCGAACACCGCCTCGACGAGCTCCCCGCACCAGGCGAGCAGGTCCTGGTCGCGCAGGAGCGGAGCACCGGGCGGTGCGGGCGTTCCCGGGCGTTTGCCCGGCACCGCCCTCGGCACCGGTACGAGCATGCTACGCACCGTCGGCTTGAGCACGGTCTTCGGGTACAGCCGCTGCACGCGGACCTGCCGCGAGTCGGGCAGCGTGACCGGCGAGAACCGGATCTGCGTGCCCTGCTGGGTGATGTCGGTCAGCCCGGCGCGGCGCGCATCGGCCCGCAGCCGGGCCACCGCCAGCAGGTTGAGCACCGGCTCGGGAGGCGGCCCGTACCGGTCGGCGAGCTCGTCGCGGACCGCTGCGGCATCCTCGTTGGAATCGATGGCGGCTATCCGCGTGTAGGCCTCAAGGCGGAGCCGCTCACCGGGCAGGTAGTCGTGCGGGATATGCGCGTTGACCGGCAGCTCCACCCGCACCTCCGGCCGCTCGGCGGGCCCGGTGCCCTTCAGCTCGCTGACCGCCTCGCCGATCATCCGCACGTACAGGTCGAACCCGACGCCGGCGATGTGCCCGGACTGCTCGCCGCCAAGCAGGTTGCCCGCGCCGCGGATCTCCAGGTCCTTGAGCGCCACATACATGCCGGCGCCCATCTCGGTGTGCTGCGCGATCGTGGCCAGCCGCTCGTGTGCGGTCTCGGTCAGCGACTTCTCGGGCGGGAACAGGAAGTAGGCGTAGGCGCGCTCACTGCCGCGGCCCACCCGGCCGCGTAGCTGGTGGAGCTGGGACAGGCCGTAGGCGTCGGCCCGATCGACGATCAGGGTATTGGCGTTGGAGATGTCCAGCCCGGACTCCACGATCGTGGTGGACACGAGCACGTCGGAGTTCCGGTCCAGGAACTCGCTCATGATCTTCTCAAGCGCGTGCTCGTTCATCCGGCCGTGCGCCACGGCGACCCTGGCCTCGGGCACCAGTTCCTGGACCCGCGCGGCCACCCGGCCGATGGAGCTGACCCGGTTGTGCACAAAGAACACCTGGCCGTCCCGGAGCAGCTCACGCCGGATGGCGGCGGCGATCTGCTTCTCGTCGTAGGGCCCGACGAGGGTGAGCACGGGGTGACGTTCCTCGGGCGGGGTGAGGATGGTCGACATCTCCCTGATCCCGGCCACGCCCATCTCCAGCGTCCGCGGGATGGGGGTGGCCGACATGGCGAGCACGTCCACCTCCGTGCGCAGGCGCTTGAGGTACTCCTTGTGCTCCACGCCGAACCGCTGTTCTTCGTCCAGGATCACCAGGCCGAGGTCGGCGAAGCTCACCTCCGGGGACAGCAGGCGGTGGGTGCCGATCACCACGTCGATCTTCCCGGCCGCCAGCTCTTCCCTGGTCTGCGCGGCCTCGGCGTCGGTCTGGAATCTGGACAGCGGCTTGACGATGACCGGGAAGGGCGCGTAGCGCTCGCTGAACGTGGCCAGGTGCTGCGTGACCAGCAAAGTGGTCGGCACCAGCACAGCGACCTGCCTGCCGTCCTGCACCGCCTTGAACGCCGCCCGCACCGCGATCTCGGTCTTGCCGTACCCGACATCGCCGCAGATCAGCCGGTCCATCGGCACCGGCCGCTCCATGTCGCGCTTGACCTCGTCGATGGCGGCGAGCTGGTCGGGCGTCTCCACGTAGGGGAAGGCATCCTCCAGCTCACGCTGCCAGGGCGTGTCCGGGCCGAACGCATGGCCCGGCGATGCCATCCGCGCCGAGTACAGCCGGATCAGCTCCGCGGCGATCTCCCTGACCGCCTTGCGGGCCCGGCCCTTGGTCTTGGCCCAGTCCGCGCCGCCGAGCCGGTGCAGGCTGGGCGCTTCCCCGCCGACGTACCTGGTGACCTGGTCGAGCTGGTCGGTGGGTACGTACAGCCGGTCGGGCGGCTGCCCGCGCTTGCTCGGTGCGTACTCGATGACCAGGTACTCCCTGACCGCGCCCTGGACGGTGCGGCTGGTCATCTCCAGGTACCTGCCGACGCCGTGCTGCTCGTGCACCACGTAGTCGCCGACAGCGAGCTGCAGCGGGTCGATGCCGCCCCGGCGCCGGCTCGGCATCCGCATGTCCCGGCTGGCGGTGCGCTGCCCGGCCAGGTCGGCCTCGGTGAGAACGGCGAGCCGCGCGGACTCCCAGCTGAAGCCGTGGATGATCATCCCGGTGGTTACGGACGGCACCCCGCGCTCCGGGGCCTCAGGGAGCTCACCCAGCCGGGCGCCGAGCCCCTCGCCGCGCAGCAGTTCGGTCAGCCGTTCCGCTGGGCCGTGGCCCTCGGTGACGAGCACCACCCGCCAGCCGTCCGCCAGCCACTGCCGGATGTCGGTAACCGCGTGTGCGGTATCACCGCGGTAGGAGTCCGCTGGACTGGCCGCTATGCGCAACGACATGCGGCCGGCTTCTCCCGGCTCCGCTTCTTCCGGCTCCGCGTCTTCGGTGTCCTGCCCGGCCAGGCTCTCGAGGTTGTCGAAGGGACTGATCGTCCACCAGGGGATGCCGAGTCCCTCCGCGGCCCCGCGCACCGCGATGATGGGCTGGAATGCCGCAGCACCGAGGTCGACCGGTGCCCGCCCCCCCGCGGCGGCGTTCACCCAAGACGCCTCAAGGAACTCCTGGCTGGTCCGGACCAGGTCGGCGGCCCGGGCCCGGATCCGCTCGGGGTCGCAGGCGAGCACCAGGCCTCCGGCGGGTACATGGTCGAGCAGCAGTTCCATGCGGTCCGCCAGCACGGGCGCGAACGCCTCCATGCCCTCGACGGGTATCCCTTCGGCGAGCTTGCCGAGCACGTCCGCGAGGCCCGGGTGGTCCGCCGCCAGCTGCCCGGCCCTCTCCCGCACAGCCGGGGTCAGCAGCAGCTCACGGCAGGGCGGAGCCCACAGCCTGGTCACGGCGCCGGGCAGGCTGCGCTGGTCGGCCGCCCGGAAGCTTCGGATCTCTTCGACCGTGTCACCCCAGAACTCGATCCGCAGCGGGTGCTCTTCGGTGGGCGGGAACACGTCGAGGATCCCGCCCCGCACGGCGATCTCGCCGCGATGCTCCACCAGGTCCGTGCGCGCGTACCCGATCTCAACGAGCCGGGCCACGGTGGCCTCGAGATCGGCGGTCTGCCCGGCGCTGAGCTGGACCGGCTCCAGATCACCGAGCCCGGCGACCATCGGCTGCAGCAGGCTGCGCACCGGGGCCACCACCACGGTGAGCGGGCCGGTGAGCGGGCTGGACGGGTCGGGGTGGGCGAGCCTGCGCAGGACCGCGAGCCGCCGGCCCGACGTGTCGGAGCGCGGGGACAGCCGTTCGTGCGGCAGGGTCTCCCAGGCTGGGAAGCAGGCGACCGTCTCGGCCGGCAGCAGCGAGCCGAGGGCGGTGGTGAGGTCCTCGGCCTCACGCGCGGTCGCGGTCACCGCGAGGACGAACCTTCGAGGCTGCCCTGGGGGGGCGGCCAGGGTGGCGGCGAGGAACGGGCGCAGCGCCGGCGGGCCGATGAAATCGGCGGCCACCGCATCGGCCTGGCCCAAGGCGCGCCGAAGCTGGGGCGCATCGGCGATTACGCTGAGCAGTCCGGAGAGGCTCATGGTGTCCTTGGCTAGGCAGCACGAATAGCCCGCGCTGAACAGGGACGGCCGTTTCCGGCCGGGGCGCGGGTCATGTCCAGCTTACGTTCTGGCGCAGGCGGTCCAAGCCCGGGTTGGACCATGCGGCTGGCCCGGCGTCGAGGCTTGCCTGGTCCAGGGGGCACGGCCCGTGTAGCCTCGGGCTTGCCCCGGCGTGCCTGGTGGACCTGGGCGGTCGCGAGCCGGCCGCCCGTTCCGGACGGAGGTGAGCGTGACCGCTGAGGCGCCTGCTGGGCCGGCCGCGGAATTCGCGAGCCTGCCTTCCCTGAGTCTGGACGAAGGCCAGCTCGGGGACCTGGAATTGCTCCTGACCGGAGCGTTCGCGCCGCTGACCGGGTTCATGTCCGGAGCTGACGTGGCCTCGGTCGCCGAGCGTGGCATTCTCGCCGACGGGACGCCATGGCCCGCCGCGGTCACGCTCGACGTGCCAACCGAGGCTATCCCGCCGGACGCGCACCAGGTCCTGCTCAGAGACCCTGAGGGCGCGCCACTCGCCGTCCTGGACATCACCGGGCGGCTCGCCGTGAGGCCGGGCGGCCAACGGCCGCCGGAGCGCGCCGGGCGGCACGCGGCGGAGGCTGGCCTGGTCCGGCTGAGCGGCCCGGTGACCGGCTGCCGGGAGCCGGAGCACGGCCCGTTCCGGCACCTCCGGCGCCATCCAGCCGACGTGCGTGCGGAATTCGCCGGCGGTCCTGTGCTCGGCTACGCCACCAGGCGCCCGCTGCACGGCCGCCAGATAGGCCAGCTCCGGCATGCCGCTGGCCAGCTGAAGGCCCGGCTACTGCTGCTTCCGCTGGTGGCCGGCCCGGCCGAACTGGTGGTGCGGCCCGACGCCCTGGTACGGACGGTGCGCGCGGCCGCCCGTCATCTCCCCCCCGGCACCATGGTGATCCCGGTTCCGCTCGGTCCCCGCGGCGCCGACGCCGGGGATGAAACGGCGCTGAGAGCGATCGTCGCCGCCGCCTACGGCGCGACCCACCTGCTCGTCGACGAACCGGATCCGGGAGCCGACCGGGCGGTCAAGGACGGCCGGGCCCGTCCCCCGACCGCCATCCCGGTCCTCCCGGCAGGTGACTGGGCCTACGATCCGGCCGCCGAGGTATGGCGCCCGCTGGCGCTCATCGAGGCCGGCACGGAACGGGCCGATCTCGCCTCGGGTGAGCTTGAGGACATCCTCGACCGGGGTGAGGAGGTGCCAGCCTGGTTCACGCCGGCCGCCGTGGCGCAGGAACTGCGCCGGGCGCGGCCGCCGCGCAGTGGGCGGGGCCTGGTCATCTTCCTGACCGGGCTGTCCGGCTCGGGCAAGTCCACCATCGCCAGGGCGTTGCGGGACGCGATCACCGAGCGAGGCGACCGCACCGTCTCGCTGCTCGACGGCGACCTGGTCCGGTCGCTGCTGTCGGCTGGGCTGACCTTTTCCCGCGCGGACCGCGACCTGAACATCGCGCGGATCGGGTATGTGGCCGCCGAGGTCGCGCGGCACGGCGGAATCGCGATCTGCGCGCCGATCGCCCCGTACGCCGCAGCCCGGGCACAGGCCCGCGCGGCGATCAGGGAGGTCGGGGATTTCCTGCTGATCCACGTGGCCACCCCCGTGGATGTATGCGAGGCTCGGGACCGGAAGGGCCTGTACGCGAAGGCCCGTGCGGGTCTCATCGACCACTTCACCGGTGTCTCTGACCCCTACGAGGAACCGCTTGACGCGGACCTGACCATCGATACGTCCACGATGACCCGGCAAGAGTCACTCGACGCCGTCCTGGGTCTGCTGACGGCGGGTGGCTGGCTGCCACGCGGCCGCGACGATGGATAACCGCCAGCCTGTCCCGGGTAGTGCGCAGCAGGCTTGACCTGACTGGGCGACGTGCGGCTAAAGACGATTCCGCTTACAGACCACTATGCTCCGTCGTCCCACCAGCGCCGTCGTCGTCCTCGGCGCGCGCACCGGCGTCGAGCCGGCCGCGGAACCCGCGGATTCGCCCCGTGAGTGCCGTTGACATGGCGTCCCGCTGCTTGGACAGCACCACGAAACTGATGATGCCGCTCACCACGACGGCCAGGCCGAGCAGGAGCAGGCCCCTGGCGCCGGCCAGATAGAGCACGCCCGTGGCGGCGATGAACAGGAGGATCCGGGCGGATGTGTAGGCGAGGGTCGATCGCATGGCGTCTGTAGCTTACTTGGCCCGGAGCGAGGGCTCTCGTGCGCCGAGGATGTCGGCGAACAAGGCGGGATCGATGTTGCCCCCGGACAGCAGGGCCACCCGCGTCCCGGCGGCCGGCAATTCCCGCTCCCGCAGCAGGCACGCTGCCACCGCCACCGCCCCGCCCGGCTCCGCGACCAGGCGCGCCTCCAGCGCGAGCCGCCGGACCGCCTCACGTATCTCGTCCTCGGTGACCGTGACGATGTCATCCACATAGCTGAGCATGTGCTGTAGTGGCAGCGTGCCGACCTGGTCGGCGCGCAGGGCGTCGGCGATCGTCCGCTGCACGGCATCCGATGGCCAGGCAACCGGCCAGCCCAGGCGCAGCGAGTCGCGAGCATCGGCGGCAAGTTCGGGCTCCACTCCGATTACCGCCGCGCCGGGGCAGAGTTCCCGGATCGCGGCGGACACGCCGGAGATCAGCCCGCCGCCGCCAACCGGGACGACAACCAGGTCGACCTCCGGGCAGTCGGCGGCGATCTCCAGGCCGATCGTGCCCTGCCCGGCGATGACCACGCGGTCGTCGAAGGGCGGGATGAGCGTGTAGCCATGCTGGGCGATGAGTTCCTCGGTGACCGCGACCCTCGCTGCCATACCCGGCCGGGAGGTCACGATCTCGGCCCCGAACGCCCGCGTGGCCTCGACTTTGACCTGGGGGGCGTTGTCCGGAATCACCACCACCGCGGGCACGTGCAGGAGGGCCGCCGCATAGGCGACCGCCTGGGCGTGGTTCCCGCTCGAATGCGCCACCACGCCCCGCCGCGCCACGCCCGGTGGCAGGGCACTGATCGCCGCGTACGCGCCACGCAGCTTGAACGCGCCGGTGGGCTGCAGCGACTCCGGCTTGATCAGCAACCTGGGCTTCACCCGGGGGAACGGCACCAGCGGAGTGCGCACAATCACTCCGTCCAGGCGCGCGGCGGCGGAGCGGATCTCGTCAACCGACACAAGCTGCACGGGGCCAACACTAACGGCCGCATTTCCACCGGGGCACGACGCGGCACTCCCGGGGGGCCGGCTGCTACAAGCGGGTTTTCCGGAATCTAGGGCCAAAACACATGTTTGTCGCCACACTTGGGACAGGTGTCCCAAACTGCGGTCTGGAGGGGAACGAGCGTGGATGGCAACAATGAGCGCCTTCTCACTCCTGGCGAGGTCGCAGCCCTCTTCCGGGTTGACCCGAAGACGGTTACCAGGTGGGCGGCCTCCGGCCGGATCAGCAGCATCCGTACGCCCGGAGGGCACCGGCGATTCCGTGAATCCGAAGTACGTGCCCTGCTGCGCGGTGAGCCCGAGCCGGTCAGGGACAGCCGCCCGCTCTAGCGGTCGATGCGCCGCCAGGGGAGGTGCCTGGCGGACGGCTGGGGGTGTTGGGAAACGTTCGGTAGGAAAGGTCTTATGGGGTGGTTTACCCCTGACCGCGGCCGTCGCCCCTGCGGGCCAGGTACTCCGCGAACTCCCGCTGCAAGGCCGCGTCCCCTTCACGCCATCTCCGGCGCCGCTGCTCGAATTCCTGCTCGGTCAGCGCCTGCTCAGCGAGGCGCGCGTACTCCGCGTCGCCCGGGCCGATCTCGACGTAGGCGTCGCCCATCAGCTGCCCACGCTTGGCCAGCGCAGACTCGGGAACCATGAGATTCCCGTTCGCGAGACGTATAACGAACATCGCCGATCACTCTAGACGCCGTAGCGGATGTTGAAGTACAGCATGACATCAAGAGCGCTTCTTGTGTCCCCACCTAGCATGTCGACCAGCGCGGGTCGCTGCCTGGATGCGATCGCGGCGAAAGCGTCGGCGAAGAACTCCCTGCGGCCGAGCGACCCTTCCTGCTTGTGGAAGTCACTGACCAGGGAGGACAAGCAGCGCTCGTAGAGCGTGCGGAACTCGGTGGAATCGGACTGCCAGCGCCCGCCCGGGCCGTCGATGTCATCGAGGGCATGCCCGATCTCGTGGCACATGACATCCGGAGCGGCCGAGGGACGTGAGCCAACGATGATCTTGCGCTCGCCGTAGGCCCCGGCGCACGCGTCCCAGGTAGCGCGGCCCGACGGCAGCGGAACACCGCGCAAGCGCGCCATATCGTCGAGTTCCGGGACGCCGCCCGCCCCCACGTGGATGGCCACCAGCCCGGCCGCCAGGCTCTCCTTGATCGCCTGCGGTAGCTCGGCGAGCCGGTCAACGGCCCGGACGATCTCGGGTGGCGGCACCGTGTCCTGAGTCCACTCCCGGTGGAGAACTTCTTCGAGCGGCCCGCAGTCACGATTGCCAGCCGCCGCCCTCCGCGCATGGGCGATCTCGTACCAGGGCAATCGCGTCTGCCCATCTTCGGCCGCCGGCCTGGCCCGGCCCGGCCCGGCCGCGGCACGCGCCTGAGTCTCGCTGCGCGCGTCGCCGCGTGCTTGTCCGTCGCTGGGCGCCGGCGCCCGGCGGATCGCGGCTCTTCCCTGGCCGGACCGGTGGCTGCCACCCGCCGCGGCCGGTGCACCCGGGGCGGACCGGTGGCTGCCACCCGGCGCGGCCGGTGCACCCGGGGCGGCAGTACGTTTACGGGGCGTTCTGCGCGGCAAGGGCGCAGGAGCGTCTCCGGGAGCTTGCTGCGCCGGGGCTGCCGTGGCCAGGCCCGGCGGTTGCGGTGATGGCGGCTCGTCCTGCCAGGGCGGGCTCGACCGCCGGGCTGGCCACGTGGGCGGGCCATCAGGAGGCCGGTCACCCGGAGGCCGGTCAGCCGGAAGCCGGTCACCCGGAAGCTGGTCACCCGGACGCCGGTCACCCCGGCGCCAGTCAGCCGGGGACGGGTCACCCGGGCGCCAGTCAACACGCGGCCGGTCAACGCGAAGCCAGTCAACGCGGGGCCGGTCGGCCGGACGCTGGTCGGCCGGACGCTGGTCAGCCGGACGCCGGTCAGCCGGAGGCGGGCTGACGGAGGGCGGGCTGACGAAGGGCGGGTTAATGGAGGGCGGGTTAATGGAGGGCGGGTTAATGGAGGGCGGGCTTAACGTTGGCAGGGCGGCCGCGGCGTCCACGTGGCCGACGGCGGAGACGGCCGGCCAGCCTTCGTCACGGCGGTGCCTGCCGCTTTGCGCTGCCGGGCCGCTGGGCCGCGGCGCCGCTTTCGGGCGCGCCCGTGATCGCGTACCGGCCCGGCCCGGCCAGATGGACTGGCGGACGCGATCGAAAAGCCGCAGCCGCATGTCTATACTCCCGTACTCCCGCGATCGCGTGCCAGGGGGTCCAGGGGCAAGGGTACGACGAAACATCTACTAACGTCATCTCTCGTTACTGACTGTAACGCGATACTGCCCAGAGGGGTATTGCCGATAACTACCCGCATTCGCCGACGAATGTGGCCCGGCGGCGGCTAGGCTTCGGCCATGCTGCTGCTGGGCGCCTTCTTTGCCCTGCTCACGGTTGGTTCGTTGGTGCGCCGCACCCGTCGGCTGCGCCACCTTGCCCGTCCCACAGGACCTGCGGCCGAGGCTGCCTTCCGGAGGCACCCGGCGGGCCGTGCGCTGACTGCCGACGGCGAGCCAGCGCCGGCGCAGCAGCCCGGCGCCTCTTTTGCGTGGGCGCGCCCGTGCGGCCCGGACGATGATCCGGAGTTCCTCAGTGAACTGGACCGCCTCATCCGTGCCCGCCGCCAGCGCGGTAACGACGCCTGACACCGCCGCACGGCCCGGCTTGGAACCTCAGTCGGCCCTCCGATCCTGTGGAAACGAAGACTGGTTAAGTCCTTGGCCCCGGGAGGGGCCAAGGACTTAACCACTGACGAGAATCCATGCTCAGGCACGCCGGGGTGAGCAGCCGACGCCTAGCTCAGGCCGGCGTAGGAGTGCAGGCCGGTAATGAAGACGCTCACGCCCATCAAGTTGAACAGCAGGCAGCCGAACCCGACCAACTGGATGTACGCGGCCCGCCGTCCCCGCCAGCCGGCCGTGGCGCGGGCATGCAGGAAGCAGGCATAGACCACCCAGGTGATGAAGGCCCAGGTCTCCGTGGGGTCCCAGCCCCAGTACCGGCCCCAGGCCTCATCCGCCCAGATTGCTCCCGCCATGATGCCGAACGTCCAGATCGGGAAGGCGAACATCACCGTCCGGTAGGCAAACCGGTCGATGACCTCCGGCGCGGGCAGCAGCCGGAAGACCCCGACCGAAGCGGATTGCCGCCCGGCTGCGACCCGCCGGGCGTACCGGCCGGCGAAGAGGTACACGACAGCAAGAACGGCGCCCACCACGAAGGTCCCGGACGCCAGGGTCATCGCGGTCACGTGGATCGCGAGCCAGTAGGAGTGCAGCGCCGGGACCAGCGGGCCGGCCGGCGTGTAAATGACGGTCTCGGCCAGCCCGAGCGCGAGCAGCACCGGGGCCATCACGAACAAGCCCAGGTAGTAGGCGCGGTAGCGGATCATGAGGGCGAGGAAGAAGACGACCGCCACGCAGGTGACCGCGGTGACGAACTCGTACATGTCCCCCCACGGGACCCGGTGCACGGCGAGCCCGCGGGTCAGCACCCCGGTCAGGTGCACGGCGAGACCGAGGGCGTTCAGCGCAAGAGCCACCCGCACCCAGCGCCCGGCCGGCACCCAGGACAGCCGGCTCCGCTCCCCTAGGCCCGGGACGCCGGGCGGCGGTGCGCCCTCCGCGGACCCCGGCCCAGCGGCAACCGGCCCAGCGGCAACCGATCCGGTGGGAGCCGGCCCCGCCGCCAGCCCGGGCCCGGCGCGGTCGGCGGCCGCGGGCACGCCTGCCGCGGACACGCCTGCCGCGACAAGCTCGGGCTCCTCGGCCGCCGGGATCACCGCCGTGGACGGGTGCCGCCCAAATGCGAAATCTCCCGCGTAGGCGAGCAACGCCAGTGAGTACAGGACGACAGTACAGATCAGAAAGTTGTTACTCAGTTGGGCCAAGCCAAGGTTGACAGGCATGAGCCCTCACTCTCGTTCTGTATCGGTGTGGGAAGGGTCATCGGTACCGGCCGCGGGCCGGCCGGGAGCGGTCACCTCTTGGCCCTCGTGCGCCGACCTGAGCGCCCCGGCCAGGTCGCCGAACTCGTCGTCGAACCCGCCCCCGGCGTCGGAACGCACGAGGCCGGCCACGTCGACCACGGTGCCGCCGTCGGCGGCTGGGTAGGCGCGCACGAACATCCTGCGGCGCCGGACGAAGAACGACAGCAGCAGCCCGGCCAGTGCTGCCACCCCGGCCAGCAGCGCGGGCACCTGCCCGGGGTCGTAGGTGATGGCAAGGCTGATCCACTGCCGGTAGCCGGTGAACGTCAGCGTCCCGGCGCCGTCCGGGAGCTTCAGCGACTGACCCGGCGCCAGCGGCCGCGGCGTGATCGGCAGCTTCCGCAGGCCGGCCGTGTTCAGCTGGTAGACCGACTGCGACGGCCCGCTGTCCTCGCCCAGATTGCCCGCGTAGGCGACCAGGCTCACCATCGGGTTGTCGGCCGCGGGGAAGATTGACTCGAGCCGGCCACCGGCATTCACGGTGGTGGGCAGGAATACGCCGGCGAAACCAAGTTGCCTGGGGCGGGCGTCGGGAACCTTCACGACGCCCTCGGAGGTGAGACCGGACTGCTCGACGGCGATGAACGGCACCGCCTGGTCGAAGACCACCCTCCCGGCTCCGTCGGTGATCTTGAATACCGGGGCGTACCCGTGTCCGATCAGGTACACCTTCACTCCGTCCACGTTCAGCGGATGGTTCACCCGGAGGTCGTAGCCGCGGGCTGGCGAGCCCGGTTGTGCCGAGTAGCGGATGTACGCGTCGAACGCGGACGGCTGCCCGCGCAGCGTGCCTGACGTGACGTACGAGGCGGTGAACCGGTTGAGGGCGATGCTGAACGGCTGCAGGTCCGCCACTGAGACCGCGCGCCCAGGATGGAACTCATCCAGCGAGGTCACCGTGTTGGCGAAGGAGTCTCCCTCGACCAGGAGCCGGTCTGCCTTGTAGCCGAACAGCCCGCCGAGGGCCACCGCGCCGAGGATCGCCAGCAGCGCGAGGTGGAAGAGCAGGTTGCCGGCTTCCCTGCGGTAGCCCTTCTCCGCCGACAGCCAGCCGTCCCCGGTGCGCAACCGGAACCTGCGGGCCGCCAGCAGCGCGGCCGCCGCGTCGAGGGCGTCCCCGGGCGCCAGCCTGGTCTCATACCTCGCCGAGTGCGGCAGCCTGGCCAGGTTGCGCGGGGCGGGGGGCGGCAGCGCCCGCGCCGAGCGCGCCAGCCGGAAGGTCCGCGGCACCACGCATCCGGCGAGAGAGAGGAAAAGCAGCAGGTAGATGGCGGCGAACCAGGGCGCGGCGAACACGTTGAACAGGGACAGCCTGGCCAGCAGCGGCGCGAGTGAAGGATGGGCGACGTAGTACTGCTGCACCGACTGCGGGTCGAGACCCTGCTGCGGCAGCACCGATCCCGGCACGCTCGCCACCGCGAGCAGGAACAGCAGCACGAGCGCGGTGCGCATGGACGTCAGCTGACGCCATCCCCACCGCAACCACCCCATTGCCCCGAACGGACCGGGCCCGGCCGCTCCCGTCCGCCCGTCCGCGGCCGTGGCAGGCTGGTCCGGCCGCTCGGCGGCGGGCTGGTCTGGCCGCTGCGCGGCGGGCCCATCCGGCTGCTTCGCCCCTGGAGGGACGCGCAGTCCGGTCATCGGGTCACCACCCGCAGTCGCTGTGTCAATTGGCTTCCGGTCATCAGGGCACTGTTATTTCAGGCAGATCATCCAGGCACGGGGGTACAGGGTTTCGTCATGAGGGCTCCGCAGCGGCCCGCGCGATAAGGGCCTTGAGGCCGTTATAGGAGGCCTCGCCGATCACCCGCCCGGTGATCCGGCCGCTGCGCGAGATCACCAGTGTGGTCGGGACCCCGGCCGGCGGCACGGTGCTGCGGAAATCGAGGGCGATCTGATCGCCGGGGTCGTTGAGGCTGGGGTATTGGATGCCGAAGTCGCGCATGAACGCTTCGGCGCTGACCGGGCTGTCCCTGATGTCCACGCCGAGGAACTGCACGCTCGAAGGGGCGAACTTGCGGGCCAGCTGGGCCAGGGCCGGGGCTTCCGCGCGGCAGGGAGTACACCACGAGCCCCAGAAGTTCATGACCACCACACGCCCGTGGTAGGCGGTCAGGCTGAGCTTCGCCCCGCTCAGCGCCACCCCGGTGACCGCGGGCGCGGCCGGCCCCGTGCCCGCCTTGAACACGGTTGTCCCGGCGCTCCCGGCCACGAAGCTCTGGCCGTTGCTGGCCGGCGTGTTCTGCGCGCCGCCGCCGCCCGTGCAGCCCGCAGCCCCCATCGCGGCGGCCGCGGCCATCGCCGCGACGGCGGCTGCCCGTCGGGGACCCGGCCTGCCGCGGGCCAGGTGGGCCCGGAGTCGCCCGGCCCATCCCGGTGAATGTGCTATTGCACCGGTTATAACCGGTGCAATAGCACATTCACGGAGGTCGATGCGGGACACGGGAGCAATCTCCTACAGGCAGTAGTCGCGCCCTATTGTGCCGGACCCAGCTAACCGACCCGACAGCGGGGCGGCCTTTGCGCGTGCTCCCGCGCATGCCTCTGACGATGGTCTCCGCGTGCTTGCCGTCGGTCGCGCCGGCCAGCCCAGCACGCCGCTAACCGTCACGAACCCGGTTCGCGCCGGTCAGAACAGGAGCGAACCCGCGTTCGTGACGGTTCCGGGTTGGTACGCAGGCGGCGGAGGCGGCCGGGCTACGCCCCGCTGACCTGCGGGTTGCTGCGGCCAGCTGGCTCGGCGTAGCTGACGCCGGTGATGGCATCGCCGCGGTAGGTGAAGCTGGTCACGCTGGCCAGGGCGCACTGGCGGCGCGCCGGATGATGCCAGAGCGGCTTGCCTTCCGCGGCCCGGCGAGCGATCCAGATGGACAGCTGATGGCTGACGCAGACCGCCTCGTGGCCGCGCGCGGCGCGGACGGCATCGGCCATGACGTCGAGCATGCGGGCGGCGATGCTCGCGTACGGCTCGCCCCACGAAGGGCGGAAGGGGTTGTACAGATACCGCCACTGGGCCGGGTTACGCAGCGCCCTGGACAGCGCCCCGGACGTGGTCCCCTCGAAATGGTTCCAGGGCTCGATCAGCCGCTCGTCGATGGACACATCGAGGCCGAACTGGGCGGACAGCGGGGCGGCGGTCTCCACGGCCCGTTCCAGCGGGGAAGACAGCAGCATCACCACGTCCCGGCCGGCCAGGAAGCCTGCCGCCGCCTTGGCCATCAGGCGGCCATCCTCGGAGAGGTGGAAGCCCGGGATGCGACCGTAGAGGACTCCCTGCGGGTTGGCCACCTCGCCGTGCCGGAGCAGGTGGACGACGGTGGTGGCGGCGGCGGTGCTGGCCAGGGGAGAACCCTCTGCGGAACCCTCCCCGGTGTTAGTCATGGCCCGCACAGCCTACCGGGCATCTTCCTGGCGTCGCCGCTGGCCGGCTCGCCAGCTCCGTCCGGGCGGCGGCCGGCGAGGTAGCCTGGTCACAGCGCGTGGTTGCGCCTAGGGTTCCGCGCCTCGCCCGCTCCCGGCGACCACAATCAGGGCGAGGCGGCCTGGACCGAGCGGCGCCAGGCGCCCGCGACAGCGGCAGGGCTGCCACTGGCGGGAGCCCACACCTCACGGGACAGAAACCTCGAGGGCTCTGTCTGTCGTGCCCGTGAGGGCCCGAACCTGGAGCCGCTCCCTGAACGCCACCGCCCTCGCCTTGATCTTCGTAGCGGCCGTCGCCCATGCCAGCTGGAACCTGTTCAGCAAGCAGGCGTCCGCGGCCGGCGCCGCCTGCTTTGTCTGGCTGATGTCCAGCGTGGCCACCGTGGCGTACCTGCCGGTCGTCATCGTGAGCGTGATCGCGAGCCCGCCCCGGCTAACCGCGGTGGCCTGGGTCTTCATGGCCGGAACGGGGCTGCTCCAGGCGGGCTATTTCCTGTTCCTGCAAACCGGATACAAGCTGGGTGACCTGTCGCTGGTCTACCCGATCGGGCGCGGCACCGGCGCCCTGCTGGCCGCCCTGGCCGGGATCATCCTGCTCGGCGAGCATCCCGGGCCGGCCGGGGTCGCCGGGATCCTGTTCATCGTGGCCGGCCTGATCATCCTCGGCATCCCTGCGGCCGCGAGCCGCGCCGGCGCAGACAGCACGCGTCGCGCGGAGACAGCCACACGTCGCGCGGAGACAGCCACGCGTCGCGCCGGCGCAGGCAGCACGCGTCGCGCGGAGACAGCCACACGTCGCGCGGAGGCAGCCACGCGTCGCGCCGGCGCAGGCACGCCTGGCGCGGAGGCAGCCACGCGTCGCGCAAGGGCGGCCGCGAGTCGCGCCGAGGCAGCCACCACCAAGCCAGCCACCACCAAGGCGGTCGCGTTCGCCCTGGTCACTGGCGCGTTCATCGCGGCGTACACGCTGTGGGACAAGTACGCGGTGAGTACGCTCAAGGTCCCGCCCCTGGTCCAGGGATACGCATCACTGCCCGGAATGGCGCTGGTGCTTACCCCGTTCGCACTGCGCGACCGGGCCCGTACGGCCCGGGTATGGGTGACCTACCGGCACCAGGTTCTTGGCGCTGCCGTGCTTGCGCCGCTTGCCTACATCCTGGTGCTGACCGCGCTGAGCTTCACCGCGGTCAGCGCGGTCGCACCGGCCCGCGAGGTCAGCGTGCTGATCGGCGTCCTGCTTGGCCGCAGGCTGCTCGGCGAGGGCAGCCTGGCCCGCCGCCTCGGCGCCGCGGCGGCGATCGCCGCCGGGATCATCTGCATCGCCGTGGGTTAGCCCTCACCCAGCTTTCATGATCTCGGCTGATCACTGAGTGGCCAGCATTCCTCCGCAATCATGGATGTGGGTATGCCCAGGGTCCGGGGTTGTCTCCCAAGACAGGGCACGGCGATCATGAACAGGGGAGCCCGGGGAGGCGTTCCCGCGGAAACGTGATGGCCGATCCGGTGGCGGCGGGCACGTTCCCGCAGAAACATGGTGGCTGGCCCGGTGGCGGCGGGGACGTTCCCGCGGAAACATGGTGGCCGATCCGGTGGCGGCGGGCACGTTCCCGCGGAAACGTGGTGCCCGACCGGTGGCGGCAGGCGCCCGGGTCAGCCGAGCGCGACCGCTGCGGCGTGCGCGGCGCCGGGCAGCGCCCCGGCGATCCGCTCCACCGCTTCGTCATCGTGAGCACCGGAGACGAACCAGGCCTCAAAGGGCGACGGCGGCAGGTAGACGCCGCCTTCCAGCATCGCGTGGAAGAACGCGGCGTACGCGACGCCGGACTGGCCGCGGGCCTCGCCGAAGTCGCGTACCGCCCGGTCATTGCCGAGGAACACGGAGAAGAGGCTGCCCGCCTGCTGCAGCCGGAAGGGCACCCCGCTGGCGGTCAGCGCGTCGGCCGCCAGCTTGGCGACTGTGGCGGCGACCTCGTCAAGCCGGGAGTACAGCTCCGGGGTGCATGCCCGCAGCGTCGCCAGCCCCGCCGCGGTGGCGAGAGGATTGCCTGAGAGCGTGCCAGCCTGGTACACCGGGCCGGTCGGGGTCAGCCTGTCCATGATCTCTGCCCGGCCGCCAAACGCCGCCGCTGGCAGCCCGCCCCCCATGACCTTCCCGAACGTCGTCAGGTCGCCGGCCACGCCTTCCCGGCCATACCAGCCGGAAGGGGTGACCCGGAATCCGGTCAGCACCTCATCCATGACCAGCAGCGCGCCGTGCTCATGGCAGAGCTCGGCGAGCATCTCGTTGAAGCCGCCGGCCGGCGGCACCACTCCCATGTTGGCCGGGCATGCCTCCGTAATCACGCAGGCGATGCGGGTGCCATGGTCCACGAAGGCCTGGCGGACCGCCAGGGCGTCGTTGTACGGGAGCACAACCGTGTCCGCCGCGGACGCTCCGGTGACCCCCGGTGAGTCCGGGAGCGCGAAGGTAGCCACCCCGGACCCGGCGGCGGCGAGCAGCGCGTCCACGTGGCCGTGATAGCAGCCAGCGAACTTCACCACGATCCGCCGGCCGGTGAATGCCCGGGCCAGCCGCACTGCCGACATCGTCGCCTCGGTGCCGGAGTTGACCAGGCGAATCTTCTCCACGGGGGTCCTGGCCACGATCTCCTCGGCCAGCTCCACCTCGCCGGGGGTGGCGGTGCCGAACGACGTTCCCCTGGCGGCGGCCTGCGTCACCGCCTCCGTCACTTCGGGGTGGGCGTGCCCCAGGATCATCGGCCCCCACGAGCAGACCAGGTCAACGTAGCTCCGGCCGTCCACGTCGGTGAGGTAGGGGCCGCGGCCCGAGGCCATGAAGACCGGGACCCCGCCCACCGCGCCGAACGCGCGCACTGGGGAGTTGACCCCACCGGGTATGACGACACAGGCACGGCTGAAAAACTCCCCCGATCGGGGCACCCCCGTCACCCGTTCACCTCGTCGCAGGCGTCGGCCAGGAACTCCAGCATGCGCACCGGATCAGGCAGCGGGCGCTGGCCCGGCGGGCGGAGCCAGCGCGCCCCGGCGGTGGCGTCCCTGGACGGCGGGGCCAGCACATAGCTGTTCCGGCAATGCCAGCGAAGGCTCTCCACCTGGGCCACATTCTCCGGCTCGCAGTCCAGCTGACAGGACCACCATTCGCCCTCGTCGTAAGGAGCGCCACGGGTGGTGACGAAAAAGAGCGTCCGGCCGCCGACGCCGGCCGCGACAGGCCCAGGCCTCATCCCGGACCGCCTCATCATGCCGAGTGCCGCATCGCCGGCTGGGGCCGGCACGTCCAGGACATCGAATACCCGCCCGGTGGCGAGGATCACGTTGGCGTCCGGCCGTTCCAGCCAGTAGCGCCCAGCCTCGTCCGGATCGGAGGTCGCCTCGATCTGCCAGGCGGCCGAGATCGGATGTGCGCCCGGGGCGGGGCAGCCCACTCGGTCGCAGGAGCAGGCGCGCCCGGTGCCCCGGCCGCGCAACGACGCGGTGGGAAGGAAGGACCTGCTGCGCGACGTGGCGGAAGCGCCAGCACCATCACCCATCGAATGGGCACCCGCGCATACCGGCCAGCCCATGGCCGCGTACTTGACGGCCGCAGCGGCCAGCCGCCCTGCGTCTCTGCGTCGGCTTCGACGCAGCACCGGTGCGACCATCTGCTCCTCTCCAACCACGACCCTCTCCCAACCGATGATGCCCGCTGCCGGCCCCGGCCCGCAGGCCGCCCCGCAGGTGAGGCCGACACGATGCACAACGGTTACGGTCAGGTGACCCTTGTTACCACACTGCTGCGCACAGTGGGCACAAAGGTGCCCGCGTGCGCAAAGGTGTCCGCGTGTGCAAAGGCGTCCACGTGTGCCAAGGCGTCCGCGCGGCGAACCGCAGGCGTACCCGTTGCCGCGGGAGCCACCACGGAGGGCGTCTCGGGCGCCACAACAGAAGCCGCAGGAAACCTACGCCAGCCTGCGGGGCGCCGTGCGGACGCCCATCAGGCGAGGCGGCGGGCGGCCTCGGACGCCCAATATGTGAGGATGATGCTCGCGCCAGCCCGGCGAATCGCGGTGAGCGTCTCCATGATCACCCTGTCCCGGTCGAGCCAGCCGTTGGCCGCCGCGGCCTCGGCCATCGCGTACTCCCCGCTGACCTGGTAGGCGGCCACCGGCACCGGCACGGCAGCGGCGACCTGGCAGACGATGTCCAGGTAGGGCAGGGCGGGCTTTATCATCACGACGTCAGCGCCCTCCGCCACGTCAAGAAGCACCTCCCGCAACGCATCCCCGGCCTGCGGATCCTGCTGGTAGGACGCCCTGTCACCGAACCGGGGGGCGCACTCGGCCGCGTCACGGAACGGGCCATAGAAAGCCGATGCGTACTTCGCCGAGTACGCGCAGATCGCGACGCCGACGTGGCCGCTGCCGTCGAGGGCCGCGCGGATCGCGGCGACCTGGCCGTCCATCATGCCGCTTGGCGCGACCATGTGAGCGCCGGCCGACGCCTGGGCGACCGCGATCGCGCCGTACCGCTCCAGGGTGGCGTCGTTGTCCACCTCACCGGACTCGGTGAGCAGCCCGCAGTGTCCGTGATCGGTGTATTCGTCCATGCACAGGTCCGCCATGAGCACCGTGGCGTCGCCCACGTCAGCTGACAGGTCGGCCAGGGCCAGCGCGAGAATCCCCGCCGGGTCGTCGGCCGCGGAGCCGCGGGCGTCCTTGACCGCCGGGACGCCGAAGAGCATGAGTCCCCCGACGCCCGCGTCCACCGCCTCGGCGGCCGCCTTACGCAGGCTGTCCCTGGTGTGCTGGACCACGCCCGGCATGGAGGCCACTGGCTGCGGCTCGCGGATCCCCTCCTTGACGAAGAGCGGCAGCACCAGGTCCGAAGGCTGGACGCTCGTCTGGGCGACGAGGCGCCGCATGGCGGCGGTGCGCCGCAGCCTGCGCGGCCGTGACGCGGGGTACTCAGCGGTCACTGTGGCTCCCAGGGGGTTCATCTCAGGCGACGGCGGGCGCCGCGTCGGCGCTCGCTTGGCTTTCGCACGGGCTCGCCCGCCGCGACCGCCGCGTCGCGGATGCCCGCCCCGTATTCGGCGAGCGCATCGACCAGCGCTGTGGCCGAGGGCTTCGGCGCGGTCACGTCCACTCGCAGCCCGAACTCGGCAGCGGTCCGCGCGGTCTGCGGCCCGATCACGGCGATCACCGTGACCGCGTGTGGCTTTCCGGCGATGCCGATCAGGTTCCGCACCGTGGATGACGAGGTGAAGAGGACCGCGTCGAATCCGCCGCCCTTGATCGCCTCGCGGATCGGCGCGGGCGGCGGTGCGGCCCGGACGGTGCGGTACGCGGTCACGTCCTCTGCCTCCCAGCCGAGGTCGGTGAGCCGGGCGACCAGCGTCTCTGTCGCGATGTCGGCCCTGGGCAGCAGCACCCGGTTGATCGGGTCGAGCACGTCGTCGTAGGGCGGCCAGACCGCGGCCAGACCCTCGCCCGACTGCTCCCCCTCGGGGATCAGGTCGGGCTTGATGCCGAACTCACGCAGGGCGCCCGCCGTCTGCTCGCCGACCGCAGCGACCTTGACACCGGCGAAGGCGCGGGCGTCCAGGCCGTACTCCTCAAGCTTCTCGCGCACCGCGCGGACCGCGTTGACCGAGGTGAAGGCGACCCATTGGTAGCGTCCAGTGACCAGGCCCTTGACCGCTCGCTCCATCTGCTGCGGGGTGCGCGGCGGCTCGACGGCGATCGTCGGGACCTCTTCGGGCACCGCGCCGTGTGCCTGAAGCCGCTCCGAGACCGAGGCGGCCTGCTCCTTGGTCCGGGGTACCAGCACCCGCCAGCCGAACAGCGGCTTCGTCTCGAACCAGGAAAGATCATGGTGCGCGGCGGCAGCCTCGCCCACCACGCCGACCGCGGGCCCCTGCTCCATGAGCAGGCTGACCCCAGCGGCCTTGAGATCCGCCGACACCGACCCGAGCGCACAAGCCACGGTCAGCTGATCAGTGGTGGTGCCGTTCCAGGTGATGGTGAAAGGCGTGCTATCCGGCCAGCCGACGGCCAATAGCAGCTTGGCGATGTCGACCGGGCCGGCCTCCACGCCGAGGATCACCAGGCTGCCCGACGGCAGGACGTCCGCCGACAGCCGGCTGACGTCGGACGCGTGGATGATCCGCACGTCGCCACCTGCGTCGGAGGTCAGCGGGATGCCCGCGTAGGCGGGCACGGCGGTCGCCGCCGGCACACCAGGCACAACCTCGAACCGAGCCCCCGCCTTCATGCACATCGCGACGTCGCTGGCGGCCTGGCCGAAAATGAATGGATCGCCCTCGTAGAGCCTGACCACCAACTGGCCCGCCTTCGCCGCTCGCGCCAACATCCGCGGGTCCTGCTCCGGGCTAGTGGAATCCGAGACCACCGCTTCGGCGCCCAGCAGGTAGCTGAACCGGTCGGTCAGCTCCGGGGTGCCCACCACTAGGTCTGCCTGCGCGAGAAGCTCGGCGGCGCGGACCGTCAGCAGCCCTTCACTCCCCGGCCCCGCGCCCACGAAGGCAACGAGCCCGGACTTCACCGCTCCGGGCCTGCTGGCCTTCCCGGGCACCTGAGCCGCCCCGGGGGTCTGCACTGCCGCGGGCTTCTTCGTTGTCGATCCCAGACTCACCGTGTATCGTCCCCGCTGCTCATGTCTTCCGAAAGCATCGGCATGTACCTCCCTGCGCCTCGGCGCAGGAGTTCCGCTGCTACCTCGCCGCCAAGGCGGTCTGCCTCAGCCGCGGGGGCGCCAGCGCTCACCCGCACGGCCGATCCCCCGTCGGCTCCCGCGACAACCGCTGTCAGCTGCAGCATCTCCGTTCCGGCAGCATACGCGCCCACCGGGGCGCTGCACCCAGCCTGAAGCGCTGCGAGCAGGCTGCGTTCCGCGGTGACGGCCGCACGGCTCGTCGGATCGTCCACGCAGGACAAGAGATCCACCAGGCCCGGGTCCCGATCCAGGCACTCCACGGCGAGCGCTCCCTGCCCGGGCGCGGGGACCATCTCGTCGAGCTCGAAGACCTGGGTGACCACGTCGAGGCGGCCGATCCGGGCCAGCCCGGCGAAGGCCAGCAGCACGGCGTCGAGCTCGCCGGACGCAACTTTGCCCAAGCGGGTTCCGGCGTTTCCGCGGACCGGAATGGGGCGTACGTCGGGGCGAAGCAACAGCAACTGGGCCGCGCGGCGTGGTGAGCCGGTGCCGATCCGCGCGCCCGGTGGCAGGTCGGCCAGCTTGGCCCCATCCCGCCCTACCAGCGCGTCCCTCGGGTCCTCGCGGGACGGGACCGCGGCGAGCACGATGCCGGGCATCGGGCCGACGGGCAGGTCCTTCAGCGAGTGAACGGCGAAATCGACCTCGCCGGCCAGCAGGCTCTCCCGCAGGGCGCTCACGAAGACCCCGGTGCCCCCGATCTGCGCCAGTTCCGCCCGGGTGACATCACCAAACGTGCTCAGCCCCACCAGCTCGATGCGGGCCCCGGTCCGCTTGGTGACCAGGCTCGCCACCCGGCCCGACTGGGCCAGGGCCATCGGGCTCTTGCGAGTGCCGAGCCGGAGCGTGCGGGTGCTCACCGGCCCGCCCCCGCCCCGTCCGGGGAATCGGCCGCCGGGCCGTCCCGCCCGGCCGACCGCACGAGGCCGGCGTCCGACGGGCCGTCCTGTCTGGCCGGCCGAACCAGGCCGACGTCCGACGGGCCGTCCTGCCCGGCCGGCCGAACCAGGCCGACGTCCGCGCGGGTCACTGCTTCGATCGCGGCCGGATCCAGATCGAACAGGACCCGCAGCGCGTCTTCGTAGGAATCACCGCCCGGCGATCCGGCCAGCTCCTTGACCCGCACGGTCGGCGAGTGCAGGAGCTTGTCCACCACCCTGCGCATGGCCCGGGCGACCTCGCTGTGTGTGCGGGCGTCGACCGTGTTCAGCCGCCCAGCCAGCCGGGCAAGTTCGGCGTCCACGACCTCAGCGGCCTTGGCCCGCAGAGCCACCACCGTCGGGGCCACCCGGGCAGCGTGCTCGGCCGACACCCGCGCCTCGAACTCCTCGGCGACGATCGCCCGCACCGCCGCCACGTCGTCGCGGTGTGTGATCTGCCCGCCCAGCCCGGAATCAGCTGCCTCGCCAAGCGTCGCCAGGCTGATAAGGCTGACGCCGGGTAGTCGGCCCGCGGCCTCTTCCACGTCGCGGGGCAGCGCCAGGTCGAGCAGGACCAGCGGGCGCCCGGCGCTCTTTGCTGTATCCCGGTCGCGGTCCCGGGCCGGCGCAGCGCGCAGTAGCAGCGCTCGGGCGATCTCGTCCGCGCTGATGACCAGCCCGGCAGCACCGGTACAGGAGATCACCAGGTCGGCGTCGGCCAAGGCGCTGGTCAGGTCCTCAAGATCGGCGGTGGTTCCGGAGACCGCGGCGGCCAGCCGCCGCGCCCGGTCCGGGGTGCGGTTTGCCACGACGATGCGGACCGCGCCCATCCGGGCCGCCGTGGTCACGGCCAGCGAACTCAGCGAGCCGGCGCCGACCACGAGCACTGAGCGGCCGCGCAGTAGGTTCGCCGAGTCGGCGGCCGCCACGGCTCCGGCCAACCCGGCAGAAGGCGCCACAGCTCCAGCCAACCCGGCAGAAGGCGCCACGGCTCCGGCCAACCCGGCAGAAGGCGCCACGGCTCCGGCCGACCCGGCAGGGGGCGGCCCGGCAGAGGGCAGCCCGGCAGAGGGCAGCCCGGCCGGAGTTGTCAGGTGCGCTGCGGCGAGCCGGATCCCGACGCCCACGACGTTGGCGCCCGCGCGGTCGATGCCCGTCTCCGTGTGCGCCCTCTTCGCCGTGCGAAGGGCCAGGGCGCCTAGGTCGCCGAGGATACGGCTGAGCGTGCCCTGTTCACGCGCGAAGCCAAGCGACTGGCGGACCTGGCCGAGGATTTGGCTCTCGCCAATTACCATCGACTCCAGCCCGCAGGTCACCGCCAGCAGGTGCTGCACGGCACGGTCCTCGTAGTGCACATACAGGTGCGGGGTGAGCTCGCTGAGCGGGAGCCCGGAATGCCGGGCCAGCAGTTCTGAGATCGACGCGACACCACCGTGGAACTTGTCCACCTCGGCGTAGACCTCGACCCGGTTGCAGGTGGACACCACGAAGGCGCCGGCGACACTCCCCGCCTGGGAGACGTCGCGCAACAGCTTCGTGAGGTCGTCGCCGCCGACCACGGCCCGCTCCAGCGTGGCGACCGGCGCGCTCTTGTGGCTGAGCCCGACCACCAGCACGCTCATGCGGTGTCTCCCGCTCGCCTGCGGGGCGCTTTAAGGCGCCCTTCCGGCTCGCTCATGCGGGCACCCCCCGCCCCGCCACGTCGCTGGTGGCGTGCAGGGTCGCGGGATCATCCGGCCAGCCGCGATCACCGGTGTCTACGCGCACGACAGACCTCCGCTGCGCGTGGAAGGCGAGAATCTGCAATTCGATGGACAGGTCGACCTTACGCACGTCAACGCCCGAGGGCACGTTAAGCACCATAGGGGCAAAATTGAGGATGCTCGTCACGCCCGCAGCGACCAGGCGGTCGCAGACATCCTGCGCGGAACCCGCCGGGGTCGCGATCACGCCGATCGACACTCCCTGCCTGGCCACCACGGACTCGATCTGGTCCGCGCTGCCTACCGCGTGGCCTGCGATCTCGGTGCCCACGACGTCGGGGTCGCTGTCGAGCAGCGCTGCGACGCGAAAGCCTCGTGACGCGAAACCGCCATAGTTCGCGAGCGCACGACCAAGATTGCCGGCGCCGACAATGAGGACCGGCCAGTCCTGGGTCAGCCCAAGTTCGCGGGAGACCTGGTAGACGAGGTAGTCCACGTCATACCCGACACCGCGGGTGCCGTAGGAGCCCAGATGGGAGAGGTCCTTGCGGAGCTTTGCGGAGTTGACCCCGGCCGCTGCGGCCAGCTCATCACTCGACACGGTGGCGACGTCCTGCTCGGCGAACGCGTACAGCACGCGCAGGTAGACCGGGAGGCGAGCGATGGTCGCCTCGGGGATGCCCTGGCTGCCATTGGCGGACACTGTACGGCGGGACATGCGCCGGCGCTCCTGAGGGGATCGACGCTACGGGCACTGCGGGCTTCCCAGGCGCCCGCCGGGAGAGATCTGTCATTTACGGTACGCCCTTGTGAACGTTTGCACAAAGTCGGGGCTCGGTTGGACCGGGCCAGGACCCGGGCACGACCCGGCCACGAGATGGCCCCGGCGCCCGGCTACCGGCTCAGCGCGGCGCGCAACCGGTCCTCGCTGACGCGCCAGAAGTCGTGCTGCACGCCATCGATCAGCGTCACGGGGATCTGGTCCCAGTAGTCCCGCAGATCACTGTCCGAGCGGGTGATGTCGCGTTCCTCCCAGGCCACGCCGAGGTCGGCGGCCACCCTCGCAATTACAGCCCGGGCTTCATCGCACAGATGGCAGCCAGGCCGGGACAACAGCGTGATCGCATGATCGCGCGTCACAACGCCCGCCCTCCCGGCGGCCGGTCGCCTCTCGTCCTGCCTCCAGGCGTGGTGCCATAGGGCAGGCCAGTGGTCGGCGGCCCCACCGGCCGCGATCCCCCTGGCGCCCCCAACGGCGGCGACCCTGCCGGGGGCGACCCGGGCGCCTGCGACCCGGGCGGCGGTGACCCGGGCGGCGGTGACCCGGGCGGCTGTGGTCCCGGCGACGGCCCGAGTGGCGACACCTTGGCCTGCCGTACGCCGAGCTCAATCACGTTGGTCGCGAGTACCAGGGGGCGGCGGCCGACCTCGAACTCCTGGATGTACGACTGCCGGGTGTGCTCGTCGTAGGCCGCCTGATCCCGGTAGACCTCATAAAGGATCCGCTGTAGCGGCGCGGACGGAACACCGTGCACCACGTAGACAAGGGTGCCAGGCTCTTGCGCCCGCACCTGCTCGACAACCTGCTCGGCAAGCCGGTCGAACTCCGCCGCGCCGTGTTCGAGCAGGGTGTAAATGGCGATCTGCCCGTAGAACCGTTCGGTGTCCTGCCCGGCGGCCAGCCCCGCGGCCCAGTTCGCAGCGAGCTGCGCGTCCGGCCCGATGTTCTCATCGTCTGGGTAACTGGCGTGTCGCCAGATCTCGCCGGCCGCCAGGCCGCCAGGCTCCGCGGCAAGGTGGCCGGCATCGGCGCCGTACCGTCCGTCGTCGCCGTGGTCGGTATATCCGTTCGGCTGATAGAGGGGATCGAAGGTACCGGTGACCGGTCCGTCGAAACCGCCGGCGTCCGGCCCGCCGAAACCACTGTTGTCCGGATCGTCAAAGCCGCCGGGAATCGGGCCTTCGAAAGCGCCGGTGACCGGCCCGTCATAGTCGGCATCCGGGCCGCCGTAGCCAGTGTCGCCGTACATCCCGTAAGCACTACTGTCGCCGTACCCGCCGGTCGGCGCCGGGTACCCGCCGTGGCCGCTATCCCGGTAAAGGTCAAGCGAATCATCGGGGGGGCGGCCGCCGCTGGCGTACAGGCCGAGCGAATCGTCCCCGCCGTACCGCGCGGAGCCCCTGGCACCGGCCTGGAACGGGGGGGCCCAGCCCGTGTCATCCCTCGCGCGGGATGCGGCCCGCACGGCAGCCGGCTGGAACCGGGCGGCCCGCAGCGACGCGAGGACGGCCAGCCCGGCGGCGAGCACGCAGATCGCCGGGTATCCGGAATTCACCGGCAGATGGACCGCCAGCCCCTCCGTCGCGAGGATGGCGACGCCAGCCAGGCCGACCGCCACGAACCCGTTCCCCCAGACGCGATTACTGCGTGCCCGCACACCCGCGACGATCACCCCGACCACCGCGGTGAGCACGGCGACGACGGCGAGCAGCTTCAGCAGCGCGTTCGGGATGACCTGGTAGTGCAGGGAGGCGGCGGGCCAGGACTTGCTGAAGGCCTGGGAACTCAGCGGGTCGGTGCCCAGGATCACGGCCGCCACCACCGCTAGCGCGGACAAGAGCAGGCGCGCCGCGAACCTGCCCGGCATACTCCGCGCGGCCACCTCGATAATCCCCCACGCGAGGGCCAGCGGGGCGATCAGCTGGGCGCCGAGCTGTACCGCACGGAACGTGATGGGAGCGAAGCCCCTCTGGTAGCCGAGGACTTGCGCGGCCAGTGCGATGGTGAGCCCGGCCGTCGCGATCGCCCAGGCGATCAGGTCGGCGCGGGGCGCCCGGGAGCACCGCACCACCAGCATGACAGTGCCGGCGGCCGCCGCCAGGGCGCCAGCCAGCGCGGCCAAAAAGGATATCGACATTGCAGCCTATAGTGCCTGACGCGCGCCCAGGATGCGACCAGATGGATGGCCAGGTAACAAGGCGGCCGACCCCAACTCGGTAAGCTGAGACGTCATGAGGCAGCTGCGAGGACGGCTTCCTGTGCCTGGCCGGGGGAATCGCGCAGCAGGCTCCGATCCGAGCACCGATCCCGGCTACCCCGACGAGCTCGGCGGCAGGCCAAGGCCGCAGCGCAAGAGCCGGGCGGCCGTCGCGGGGGCGGCCTCCGCGGCCGCCGCGATGGTGCGGCAGCCGGCACCGGAGCCCGATCCGTCGGCGGGTGCTTTCTTTGACGTCGACAACACGCTCATGCGGGGCGCATCCATCTACTATTTCGCCCGCGGCCTCGCTGCCCGCAACATGTTCGGCCCGCGGGACCTGGCCCGGATGGCCTGGGGCCAGGTGTCATTCCGGGTGCGCGGCGCCGAGAACCCCGATCACATCGATACCCTCCGCGAGGCCGCGCTCGCGTTCGTGGCCGGGCACAAGGTCGCGGATATCGTCACGCTGTCCGAGGAGATCTACGACGAGAGCATGGCCGACCGGATCTGGGAGGGCACCAGGGAACTCGCACAGCGCCACCTCCAGGCGGGCCAGCGGGTATGGCTCGTCACCGCCACGCCGGTGGAACTGGCCAGCATCATTTCGCGGCGACTCGGGCTGACCGGCGCCCTCGGCACGGTCGCGGAGTCCGTGGACGGGATCTACACGGGACGGCTCGTCGGCGGGCTGCTGCACGGCGAGGCCAAGGCGGCGGCGATCAGGGCGCTCGCCGACCGCGAGGGTCTCGACCTGGCCCGCTGCTCCGCCTACAGCGACTCAAGCAACGACCTGCCGATGCTGGAGCTCGTCGGCCACCCGAACGCGGTCAACCCGGACGGAGACCTGCGCGCCGAGGCGAGGACGAGGGCCTGGCCGGTACACGACTTCCGCTCCGGCCGTAGGGCCACCCTGATCGCGCTGCCGAGCGCGGCCGGTGCCGGGGCGGTCGTCGGCGGTGTCGCCGCGGCGGTCGCGCTGCGCCGGCGCCGCACCCGCGGATGACGCAGCACACCCGCGGCTGACCCGCCGCACCCGCGGATGACGCAGCACACCCGCGGCTGACCCGCCGTACCCGCGGATGACGCAGCGCACCCGCGGATGACCCGCCGCGACCCGCACCCAACGGCTGGCGGAATGCCTCTGCGGCGTGTCTCGCAGATCTTGGCCGTCGCGCAGCCTGAAGATCTGCGAGACACGCCCTGAACCTGAGTCAGCCGAAGGCGGGGCCACGCTCCACAAGCAACTCGTCGAGCTTGCGCTGGATGGTGTCCCGCACCGCCGCGGTCAGCTCCGCGATCACCGCCGGGTCGTCCTCCGCGCCGGCCGGGTAGTCACCGGTGGGCACGGGGGGGCAGAACTCGATGATCCACTGGGACGGCAGCGGGATCGCGCCGACCGGGCCGAGCCACGGGAACAACGGGGTGATCGGGAAGTAGGGCAGCCCAAGCAGCCGGGCCAGCGGCTTCGCGTTCCCGATCATCGGGAAGATCTCCTCCGCCCCGACGATGGCGCACGGGATGATCGGCACCCGCGCCCGGATCGCGGACACGGCAAACCCGCCGCGGCCGAAGCGGCGCAGCTGGTACCGCTCGCTGAACGGCTTGCCGATCCCCTTGAACCCCTCCGGGAAAACACCAACCAGCTCACCGGAGCGCAGCAGATGGTGGGCTCCGGCCGGGCAGGCGCGGGTGTGGCCGCCCTTACGGGCCAGCTGGGACAGTACCGGCAGCTCATACACGAGATCCGCGCCGAGCAGCCGCAGGTTCCGGTGGCCCGGGTGCTCGTCGTGCAACCCGGACTGCAGCATGATCGCGTCGACCGGGAGCACACCGGAATGGTTGGCCACGACCAGGGCGCCCCCCTCGCCGGGTACCTGCGCCAGCCCCTTCATGCGCACCCGGAACCAATGCTGGTAAAGGGCACGCGCCGCTGGCATCAGCACGCGGGAGTTGAACTCGGGGTCGAACCCGAACTGATCGGTCTCACCCTCGCCGGCCATCTGGCGCCGGGTGAACTCCACGGCCCCGGCGATTCGCCCGCGCCAGGCAGCCGCCCAGGGCGGGCTGTTCCCTGCGGCCCGGTCACGATCGGCAGCCTGGTCACCGCCGGAAGGGATCTGCAGCTTGCGCCAGGAACCGTTCAGGTGACCGTTGGTGGTCTTTCCATTGCTGTGCTCTCCGTTACCGTTGCGCACGGCGCCATACCGCGCGGTGCCGTCCGGCATCCCCCCCGGCGTGCCGCGAAGTCTGCCGCCAGCGAGCGCTGGAGGCTGCCCCACCGTATCCCCCTCCCCACAGCGCCCCGGGTCGGCCAGATGCCGACCCGGCTGACGCCGCCTTCTGGCCACGGCTGCCGTGGCCGCACGCCCGACGCCGGCACTGCCTCAGGCGGCCGGCCCGTGACCAGCCTGAGCGTGCCTGCGCAGCGTTACTTCTTGTTCCGCCGCTGTACGCGGGTCTTCCGCAGCAGCTTGCGATGCTTTTTCTTGGCCATTCTCTTGCGACGCTTTTTGATGACTGAACCCACAACACCCACCCTCGATCGACGCACTGGAACTTGCCGCACTGGGACTCGAAGCACTGGCAATCAGGCATGAAACGCGCAAGCCCGACGCCGACCGGCTGGGCACACGCCAACGCCACAGGGTACCTCCCCGCTGCCGGGCCCGCGAAGCCGCCTGCGCCTATCGCGGTCAGCCCGCTGCGACGAACGACTCCCTCAGGTACCGGTTGACCGCCTGTTCGGGCACGCGGAACGACCGGCCGACCCGGATCGCCTCAAGCTCGCCCGAGTGAACCAGACGGTAAACCGTCATCTTCGACACGCGCATGATCGAGGCCACTTCGGCCACGGTCAGGAACCTGACATCGCTTAGGGGAGTCTCAGCTGCAGTCATGTTTCCCTACTTCCGCGCGGGTGCTTGTACGCCTCAGCCGGATTTTGGCGCATCAGTCACCTCCGTCCCCAGCGTAAGTCCTGTGTGGAAAAGGGCAACCCCCCTCATCCGGGCATCATCAGCGGCAAGCGTGATTGTGCGCGCCCCGGATCCCGCTACGAAGCCGGGAACAATCCGTGTGCCGGGAATACCGCGGCGCGGGTGGCCATGATCGCCCGGTCCACCGCATCGGCCGGGTCGTAGCCTGACGAGAAGGGGACGAACGCTGCGTCGGCGCCATCCGTCATCCGTTCCGGCGCGCTCACGCCCGTTCGGGCGCGGGCGTACTCGCGCCATTCCGGCGGCGTTGCCAGCTGCGGGTCAAGCGGGCGCCCGGCCGCCTCGGCGAGCAGGTGAGTCCAGGTCCTCGGCACCACGCGGACCAGCTCGTAACCACCCCCGCCGGTGAGCACCCACCGGCCGGCCGCTGTCTCATGCGCCAGCCCGTGCAGCGCGGCGTGGGCCCTACGCTGCCCGTCAATGCTCAGCTCCAGGTGGGCAAGCGGGTCAAGAAAGTGGCTGTCGCAGCCGTGCTGGCTGACCAGCACCTGCGGGCGGAACGCCCGGAGCAGCGGCGGCACGACCGCGTCGAACGCACGCAGCCAGCCGGCATCACCGGTACCCGCGGGCAGCGCCACGTTGACGGCCATTCCCGCGGCGTCCGGGCCTCCGGATTCGGTGGGCAGGCCGGTGCCGGGGAAAAGTGTCATCGGATGCTCGTGCAGGCTGATCGTCAGCACCCGCGGATCATCGTAGAAGGCCGCCTGCACCCCGTCGCCGTGATGGACGTCGATGTCGACGTAGGCGATCCGCTCCGCACCCTGGCGCAGCAGCCACGAGATCGCGATGGCCGGGTCGTTGTACACGCAGAACCCGCTGGCCGCACGGCGCATCGCATGGTGCAGGCCGCCTGCGATGTTGACCGCGTGATCCGCCTGCGACGTCCACACAGCCCTGGCCGCGGCCAGGGTGGCCCCGGCGACCAGCGCCGAGGCGTCGTGCATGCCGGAGAAGACCGGGTTGTCGGGTGTGCCCAGGCCGAAAGCCAGGTCGGCGGCGCCCAGCCGCACGGCGGCGATGTACTGCGGGTCATGGACAAGCTCGAGTTCGGCGCTGGTGGCGGGCTCGGGCGCGGCGACCGACACACCTGCGGCGGTCAGCAGGCCGAACGCGCGGGCGAGCTCGATCGTGAGTTCCACTCGCACGGGCGCCAGCGGATGCTCGGGCCCGAAGTCGTACCCGGTGAGCCGGTGGTCCCACGCGACGTGCAGTGTGCAGGTCACTGTGCCGCTCCCAGCCCCGGTCTCGTCATGTCAGGCGCGCCGCTCCCGGCCGTCCCGTTCGGCTCCGCCCAGTTCGGCGCCGCGATCACGCGCGGCCTCGATGGCGGCCAGGAATGCCGCCCGGACCCCGTGACGCTCCAGCTCGCGGATGGCGGAGATGGTCGTCCCGCCGGGTGATGTCACGGCCTCACGCAGGATCACGGGGTGCTCGCCGGTCTCTCGCAGCATGGTCGCCGCCCCGTATACCGCCTGGGTGACCATTTCCATCGCCGTGCCGCGCGGCATGCCCAGCAGGATCCCGGCGTCCACCATGGCCTCGACGAGGAAGTACACGTATGCCGGGCCGCTGCCGGACAGCGCCGTCGCTGCGTCCTGCTGCGATTCCGGGATGCGTAGCACCTTGCCCACCGGGCGGAGCAGTTCCTCGGCCCGCTCCAGGTGCTCAGGGCGGGCGTGCGCGCCCGGCGAGATGACGCTCATGGCCTCATCCACCAGGACCGGTGTGTTGGACATGACGCGCACCACGGGAACGTCCGCGCCCAGCCGGCGCTCGATCAGCGCGGTGGTGATGCCGGCGGCCACGGATATCACCAGCTTGTCGGCGGGCAGGTGCGGGGCGATCTCGTCCAGCAGCGTGGGCATGTCCTGGGGTTTGACCGTCAGGATGAGTGTGTCCGCGCTCTTCGCCGCCTCCGCCGCGCTGACCACACTGATGCCGTAGGCATCGCGCAGCGCGGCCGCGCGTTCTGGCCGGCGGACTACAGCCAGCAACCCGGAGGGCGCACGGCCCGCCCGCAGCAGCCCGGCGATGAGCGCCTCGCCCATCTTGCCCGCACCGAGGATTCCGATCACTCACCGGAGCTTATCGCGGTGAGCCGGATCGTCAGCTCCTCGACGCCAGGGAGCGGAGGAAGAACGCAAGGTTGGCCGGCCGCTCGGCGAGACGGCGGACCAGGTAGCCGTACCAGTCGCTGCCGTAGGGCAGGTAGACGCGCATCTGAGCCCCGGTGCTGGCCAGACGGTGCTGCTCGGTGGTCCGGACGCCGTACAGCATCTGGTACTCGAAACTGTCTGCGGCCCGCCCGGCCAGGCTTGCCCGGGCGGCTGCGATGCTGATCAGCCGCGGGTCATGGGTCGCCGCCATCGGGTACCCAGGGCCGTTGAGCAGCACCCGCAGGCAGCGAACGTAGCTCCGGTCCACGTCACGCCGGGCGGGGAAGGCAACGCTCTCGGGCGCGCGGTAGGCGCCCTTGCAGAGGCGCACCCGCGAGCCGGGGCGGGCCAGCGCCGCGCAGTCGGACACGCTCCGCCGCAACCCGGACTGGATCACGCAACCGAGGTCGGGGAACTCCCCGCGCAGCTCCGCGACGAGCCGCAGGGTCGCCTCGACATGGGTGTGGTCCTCCATGTCCAGCGTCACCGTGGTCCCGGCCACGCGGGCCGCCGCGCAGATCCGGCTGATGTTCTCCGCGGCGGTCTTGTCCCCGTGCTCGGCCAGGCCGAGGCCGACCGCGGTGGGTTTCACGGACACCTCAGCCCGGCCGCCTGCTGCCAGCCCGGCCGCGGCGAGCCTGACGATCAGCCGGGTGTACTCGTCGGCAACGGCCGCGGCCTGCTCTGCGTCGGCAGTGTCCTCGCCGAGATAATCGAGAGTCACCAGGAGGCCGCTGGCCAGCAGCCGCTGGGCGACCTGCACCGCCTCGATCGCGACCTGGCGACGATGCCGCGCGTGTACGGGGCCGATGTGATCAGGCGGCGCGCCCGATCACTGCCCGAGGCGGCTAGCAGCATGCGGCGGAGCACGGTAGGCCACCTCCCGCGGTCGCGGTCCGACGGCCGTCGCGCCGGACGGCCGCCTGCTGCCGCCACGTTACCCGGGACGCCTCCGGCGCGACGCTACTTGGACTCTTCCGGAACCGTTGCCTTGGGCCGCCTCCGGCAGCACGTTTACCCCGGGCGCCGGCCCACCAGGCCGCGCGGCCGCGTCAGCGCTATCTTCACGTTCGCTCCGGCGTCCGGCGGCACTACAACCTCCTGCGCCGCGGCGAGGCCGCCCGCGGTCAGCGTCGCATCCACCGGCACGGTCCGCTTGATCAGCGCGAGCCCGATGGGCCCGAGTTCGTAATGGCGCGCCGCCGACCCGACGAAGCCGACCGTGGCATCCGCCGCTGTGACCGGGTCACCGTGGCTGGGGAGCTCGTCCTCGCTTCCGTCCAGGTGCAGGAAGACGAGCCGCCGCGGGGGATGGCCCAGGTTATGCACCCGCGCCTCGGTGTCCAGCCCGAGCCTCGGCCGCCGCGCCGCGATCCGCAACGCCTCATAGGCCTGCATGCCCGCCAGCGTCACCCCGCGCTCCCGCAGCTCAGTGGCAATCGCCCCGAGCCGGTCACGCTCAACAACCACATCCATACCGAACGTTCCGCGCAATGCAACTGCCGTTCCGTCCGGCAGGCGGTCGTCGGAATCCGGGCCCATCAGGGTCAGCACCGCATACTGACTGGTGACGTCGGCGGGCTCAACCCTGAGCATGAACCGCATCGACTCCAGGAACTCCAGCAGCGCCGTCTCCGTGCCGGGTTCCACGTGCAGCCACACTGCCGTGCCGTCGTCAGCCAGCGTCAGGTGGTGCTCCACGTGGCCGTTCGGGCTGAGGATGAGCGCCTCGGCGGTGCTGCCCGGCGCGAGGTGCTCCAGGTCCTGGGTGGTCAGGCTGTGCAGCCAGGACAGCCGGTCCTGGCCAGTGATGCGCAGCACGCCCCGGTGGGATCGGTCCACCAGGCCGGCCGAGAGCGCGAGCGCGCGCTGCTCCGCGTAGGGGTCGCCGTAGTGAGCGGCGACGCCGGCGTCCGGGCCTTCGGCGGGGACGGCACCCTGAGTCGCGAGCAGCGGGCTTTCCATACCAGCCAGGCTATGTGATCAGCTCATGAGGTGGCGGTGCGGCACTGCGCGCACCTGCCGAAGATGGTGAGATGGCCGACGTCGGTCTCGAAACCCTGGGTGTCGTCGAGCGCAGCCACTAGCGCATCCACCGCGCCCGGCCCGACCTGGGTCACCCGGCCGCATTGTGAGCAGACGAGGTGGATGTGCTCCGCCTCGGCCGCCAGGTGGTACCGGGGAGCGCCGTGCCCGAGGTGCGTGTGCGTGACCAGGCCGAGCTGTTCGAGGAGCTCCAGCGTGCGGTAGATGGTCGAGATGTTCACGCCCCGGGCGGTCTGCTGGACATCCGCGCAGATCTCCTCGGGGGTGGCGTGCTCCAGCTTGGTCACGGCTTCCAGGACCAGCTGGCGCTGCGGAGTGACCCGGTAACCGCGGGACCGCAGCTCCTCGTCCCACGCCTGCGTCATGGGGCGAGACTAACCCCGTTTTCGCGGACGTCTGATCGGCGGGGTCACCAGGCCAGGCTGGCCGAGTTTCCGCATGCCCGGCGGCGGAGGCCAGCAGCGTGCTGGCCAGCCGCGAACCGCCGGGCGGCTAAACCTACTTGCCGTCCGGGCCGAGCCTGACGTAATCTGCGGCCAACGCGGGAAAGGAGGTGGTCCAACAGCATGCATAGCAGTAGGACTCGCGAGGTGGCTGTCAGCTAGCCGCCGTCCCGCCGACGCACTGTCGGTGGCTCACGCCCCGCAGTGCGACTCATCTCGGCAGACACCGAACCCCCGGGCTGACCGGTCTGTCCAACCGGTCCCCGTGTGGCTCACCCTCCGGTCTCGCGGAGTGGCTGTGCCCGTCACGGCGTACATCGCCGCGGCGCAGCGGCCGACCGCACCGGGCGGGCCGCACGAGAGCCGCCCGGGGGTCTTAATTTGCTGGCGTTCCTCATTTGCTGGCGCTCCTCATTTGCTGGCGCTCCTCATTTGCTGGCGCTCCTCATTTGCTGGCGCTCCTCATTTGTCGGCGCTCCTCCTGCCACATTGTCGGGGCTCCTCCTGCCGCTCTCCCCCTCCGCCTCGCTTTCCATGATCACGGAATATTCCCGTCAAATACGACCAGGGATATTCCGTGATCATGGGGGCACTGTGCCCATATATGGCTACACAATGGCGCGCAATCATGAAATGAAATGGGTTGCGCCGGGCCTATTTGAATTCTCTCGCCATCAGCGCTGAATCATTGCGTAATTTGCATCCGATTCCTTCCCCTGCCGCGTACCGTTGTCGCGGCACACGGCCCAGCCGCAGGATTCAGATCCCGACAAACACCCTTTCCTGGAGTCTCCGGCTGGCCGCCGGCTGGAGTCCCCAGTCTGAAAGGACACGCCAGATGAGGAAGTTCCACGTTGCCGTTGTTGCCGTCGCGGCTGTGAGCCTCGCGCTCACGGCCGGCGCCTTCGCCTCGTGGCCCGTCGGCCGTGCTGCCGCGGGCGCGGATCCTGGGTCCTCCATCCAGCCAGGGCATCCGATGGTGCTGGCCAGGAGCAATCCCTCACCGGCGATCAGATCTGCGCGCAGCACCAGGAGGATCGACTCCACGAACTGGGCTGGATACGCTGCCGCCCGCCCGGAGACCGCGTTCCGGTACGTGCAGGCGACATTCTTCGTTCCTTACGTGAATTGCACGAGCACGCCGAACGCATTCTCCTCCCACTGGGTGGGCCTTGACGGCCTGAACAGCCGGACGGTCGAGCAACTGGGCGTGGAGGCTGGCTGCGCGGGCTCGATTCCGGAATACTACGCGTGGTATGAAATGTACCCGGGAAATGAATCGTCCGTCTTCTTCGTCAGGCCAGGCAACTCGATCGTCGCCAGCGTCCACTACAACTGGCGGGACAAGATATTCGCGCTGACGCTTGACGACACGACGACCGGGCAGCATTTCAGCCGTTTCCTGAAATGTGCGGCCAGCTCGTGCCCGCGCTCGTCAGCACAGGTAATCAGCGAGTCGCCTTCCGACAGCGCAGGCCGGGCGCTGCCCCTCGCGGACTACCGGGCTTCCGGTTTCTCCGACATCACCGTGGCCGACTCGCTCGGCCATCGAGGCACGCTGAGCTCGAGATGGTGGAACACCTACCAGATCATTGAGGTCGGGGGCTCCAGCGGCAACGTGACCGGGCGGCCGACATCGCTCTTCCAGGGCCGGGCGTTCGGCAACTACTGGTTTCGCGAGAGCTAGGGCGAGACACGCCCTAATCCAATCGTTTGAGCTGGGCGGAAAGGTGCGGCTGAAGCGGCTGCCCGACGGCCGCCATGTCGTAGGCCCAGGCCAGGTCGAGGCCGACCATCCCATAGAGCCGGTGCCCGGCCGTCACCTCCTTAGCCGAGGAGGTGCGCGCCACCACATCCGTGCTCATCTCGATCTTCGTGCCGGTCACCTCGCCGAGGTAGATCTCGGTGATCCCGGTCGGGTGCGCGAGCACCATCTCTACCTGCCCGTTAGGTTGCGGACGCCAGTATCCGGTCTCGGTGGCGAGCGGGCGGCCCGGGTTTCCTTCCTCGTCCAGCAGCCAGCTCCGGCTCGCATAGATCAGGAACGGCTTGCCGTTGTGGCTGAACGTGATTTCCTGGCCGAACCGGAAGCCTTCGATCGTCGGGTAGCCGCCCACGCCGACACCTTCCCAGCGCCCCAGCAGGAAGAGCAGCGGGGCCAGATCGGGATGCGGTGGCGGCGCCTCCTGCTCAGGCATCGGAGGCGCCTCCTGCTCAGGCATCAGGGGAGCCATCGGAGCCGCCGCGGGTGGCACGCAGCAGCCTCACCGCCAGGAACGCCACCGCCACTGTCACCGCGGCGAAAACCGCGACCAGGAGCGCTCCGCTCGCCGTCGCTTCCATAGACGGCAGTGTACGGACCGGCCCCCCGGGCGGCGCGCCCGCCATGCCGACGACCCGCCGATCACGTTAAGGTGCTTTCATGACAGCGCGAAGCCTCGTCATCAAGATCACTGCTGGCAAGGATGACCCGGAGCGCTGCAGTCAGGCGTTCAGTGTCGCCGCCACCGCAGTGGCCAGCGGGGTCCGCACCTCGCTCTGGCTCACCGGTGAGGCCGCCTGGTTCTCCCTGCCCGGCCGCGCCGATGACTTCACGCTCCCGCATGCGCCTCCGCTGGCCGACCTGCTCCAGGGCATCCTGGCGGGTGGCACGGTGACGCTGTGCTCGCAATGCGCCGCCCGCCGGGACATCACCCCGGAGGACGTCATCGAGGGAGTGCGTATCGCGGGCGCGCCGACTTTCGTCGCCGAGGTCTGCGCGGACGGCACCCAGGCGCTGGTCTACTGACCTGCCGCACGGCCACCAGCCCTCGGGGCTTCGCCCGCTGGCCAGGGCGGAGGTTATCCTGCGCTGGCCACGCCGGGCGTTTGTCGCCGCGCTGGAGGTTTTGCTGGGTGGGAGGTTATCGCCGCGCTGGAGGGTCTACAGGAACGGCGGCGAGGCGCTGCTCGCGCAGCCGGAGCGTCCACTCCTCGTCGGCCGGCGCCAGCGGCGGGAGCGGTCCGACCGCCCAGCTCAGCAGGAGATCCGCTAGGCCGGGGTTGCGTACGAGCGCGGGCCCGTGCAGGTACGTGCCGAGGATCCGGCCCGCGTAGGCGCCCTCCGTCCCATCCCCGTTGCCCACGCCCGCCAGCACGCGCGCCAGCGGCGCGGCATCGGAACCCAGCTTTGTGACCCCCTGGTGGTTCTCGAATCCGGTGAGCCGGGGCACGCCAAGAGTGGAGTCGACGTCGGCGAGGATCTCACCGACCCCGCGGCGCGGCCCACGCCCGCTTCGGATGTCGAGAATGTCCAGGCCGGGCAGGAGCTGGCCGTCGTCACCGCCGAACTCGGCACCGACCAGCTGGTAACCGGCACAGACGGCGAAGATCACCGCGCCCCGGCTGGCCGCCGCGGCCAGGCCGCCGTCCGCCCGAAGCCGGCGGGCGGCGAGGATCTGCGGCAAATCCTCCCCTCCGCCCAGCAGGTACATGTCTCCTTCGCGAGGCACCGGCTGATCGGCGTTCACCAGCACAGACTCCACCTCGATGCCGCGCAGCCGGGCGCGGCGCTCCAGGACAATAAGATTGCCCCGGTCACCGTAGGTGCTGAGCAGATCGGGATAAACCCAGATCAGCCGGAGGCCGCTGGGGCCCCGCGGGTCCGCGCGCCGGTGTGTTCCCATCCGCTCACCACCTCTCAGGCCGCCCGGCCGAAAACCGTCCGGATCTGCTGGAACGCCGTGTAATTGGCGATAACGTTCAGGCTGCCGCCGGTCACCCGGTTGACTGCTTCGTCAATTCCCTCGGCCAGTTCGAAGGACAACTCGTCCGCCTCGAGCCGGACCGCGAGGTCCAGCCTGCGCTCGCCGGTCACGAAGAGGCGCCGCCCGCGCAGCACACGGTAGTCAACATCCCAGAGCCACGAGGTATCCCGGCCGTCGGGCTCCTGAGCGTTGACGGACAGCAGGACGGGCACGGGAGCCGGGTCAAGCACGTCGAACGCCTCCAGCCAGCCCGCCGGATTCTTGGCCAGCAGCAGGCGGACCTGACGGCCGTGCCGCTCGACCTGGGTGTACCGCCCCGCCACCGAGGCCACGGCGCGCAGCCTCGGGAGAGCCTGCCCGAGGCCGACCCCGAACACTTCAGCCACCGCCAGCGCGACGACTGCGTTGGCCCGGTTGGCCCGCCCCGGCAGCGCGAGGGACAGTTCGGTCACCTGGCCGACCGAGTCGATGACGTTGTCGCCGTCAAGGACCCACCTCGCTGGCGGCCGGGTGAAGTCGCACTCGCCGCAGCGCCAGCCGAGATCATCACGACCCAGATGAGAGCCGCACACCGGGCAGCACCACGAGTCCTCATGCCACCGCTGGCCCGCGGCCACCCAGGTCACCTGCGCGGCCCCGCCGGCCGCCCACGCGACCAACGGGTCATCGGCATTGGCGACCACGCGGCAGCCAGGGGCGGCGGCGAGCGCGTCCCGCCAGCGCCGCGCCAGCAGCCAGATTTCCGCCGCCCGGTCCATCTGGTCCCGGCTCAGGTTGAGCAGCGCCACCACCCGCGCCCTGGTCGCCTCCAGGACGGCCGGCATGTACGCCTCGTCCACCTCCAGCACGGCGAACGGCGCATCGGGGGCCTGGCCCAACGCTGCTGCGAGCCCGGCCTCCATGTTGGCACCGAACGCGTTGGACGCTACGTCCTGGCCGAGCGCGCCGAGCGCGGAGGTGATCAGCCGGGTGGTGGTCGTCTTGCCGTTCGTCCCGGTTACCAGCACGACCTGACGGTCGGCGGCCAGCAGGGCCAGCAGCCCGGGTTCCACCCGCAGGCCGATGACTCCGCCGATCACCGACCCGTCACCACGGCCGGCCAGCCGCGACATCCTGCCCGCCGCGCCGCCAATGGTGGTCGCGAGGCGCGCACGGATCGGAAGCTTGCCCATTGCCGACGATGCTATCCGGCCGCGCCGTCCGGCTGGCGCTCATCCGGTCCGGTCGCCCACTGCTCGTGATCGGCGATGAACCTGCGCGGCCAGGACAGCACTACTTCGAGCCACGCCGCGATCCCCATGGTCCCCCCGGCCTGGCGCACCTGCGTGCGCAAGCCGACACCGATGAGCGCGCTGGCCAGGTCGTCGGTGAAGGCACCCTGATCGTCATCGCCGAGCAGGACGCTCCAGGCGGGTGCCCTGTTGCGGGCGAGTCCCATGGACAGCGGGTGGCGGCGCAGAGCCCGCAACCGGTGCCCGACCCGCATGTCCGGCCAGTCCGCGATGCCGGGGAGGTCGAAGTCGAGGGGTGGAGCCCGGTCCAGGGCATCGGGCACCCGGCCGCTGAGCGGGCACACCCGTTCGATCTCATGCAGCCAGCGGACCTGCGGGATGACCCAGCTCGGGCCGGCCCGCGTGCCTGATCCTGTCCCATGCTCGAGTATCTGGCGCGCGACCGTCGCGGCGCTCGCGGCCAGCCGTTGCGGATCGTAGTTGGCCCGCACGGCCAGAGCGCGATTCCCAACCACCTTGTCGATCACCGTTGCCAGCAGGCACTCGCGCAGGCGCTCATCGAGCCACGCCCACCTGCGCTGCAGCCGCGCGGGAACCACGGGGAGGCCGCGGTTGGTGAGGAAGGCGAGAACGAGTGACTCTGCCCACACCCGGAGCCAGGCGTCGTCCGCGGACGCAGGCCCCGCGAGCAGGTCGGCCTTGCGGAGCTCGAGCAGCGTGCAAGGCCGCTCGCCGGTGCACCGCGGGCCGCAGGCCGCGCTGCGGCGGCCGAGGACCGGCGGCGCAGCCCCGGCCAGGGTCTCCTCACGGCCGCCGCCGAACGGCACCCGGATTCGCAACGGCCGGTCCATGCCGTCCGCGAACACGGCGGCAACCCCCGGCTCCAGCGAAACCACGTGCCTGGACTGCGCGTCGTCGAGGTTCATGGCCGCCCCGACGACATCACGGTCGTCGCGGGCAGGCAGCCGGTGGATCACTTTGAGCGCGGTGTTCTTCACCACGTCGGGAACCAGCTTGGCCGGAATCTGCTCGGCGACGACGATCCCTTCGCCATACGCACGGATCTCCGCGAGCATGCTCGCGAACAACTCGACAGCGTGCGCGCTGGCCCGTCCTTCCCGGCCGGCCCGGAGCAGGCGGTGCGCCTCCTCGATGACGATGACGTGACGCAGTCCGTCACAGTGCTCCCGGCGGGCGCGCAGCCGCAGGTGCTCGACGATCCTGATGATCAGCGTGCCCATGAGGAACGCCTTGTCCTCGTCGTTCGCGACATCCTCGATGGCCAGCACCACGTTGCGGCGGAGCAGCGTGCCGATGTCGGCCGGGTGGCCGCCCTCAAAGAACCGGCCCGCCGACCCGATGCGCAGGGAGCGGAGCCGCACGTCGACGAAGCCGCGGACGTCGGCCTGCAACTCGCTGCCGTATCCGACGTCCTCGATCACGGCGAGCGCGGCCCGCTGCAACTGGGCCAGCGTCGGCACGGCAGGCGGGGTCAGTGCCCCCGGCAGCCCGCCTCCGGTGACCACGTCCCAGCCGCTTGCCTCATAGACCTGCTGCAGTGCCTGCGACATGATCTGCGGGAACGGTTCTTCCGCGTCGAAGGCGGCCATGAAGAGCGCCCGCACCATGTCGATGTGCGCCTGCACGGGGTATCCGGGCTCGGGGGCCAGCGGGTTCACCGATAGCGGCACGGCGCCGGGGTCGGACGGGTTGATCACCGTGACCTGGCCCGCCTGGCCCAGGTCGGCGAGCCGCCCCGCCATGGCGGCGTACTCGGACTTGACCGGCTCGATCGCGAGCCATGGCAGCCCGGTCCTGGCCAGCTGCTCCAGCATGTGCCGCACGGTCTGCGACTTGCCCGAGCCGGTGGCCCCGGTCACGAAGGCGTGCCTGTTCAGGGTGGACAGCGGTACCCGGAATTCGCCCACCGGCCGGTCCTGGCCGTCCAGGATCGCGCCGAGATCGATCACCTGGGAGTCCCGGTAGTCGGTCTCACTCGTCACGTCGAAGTACCCCGTATCGAGGACCCGAAGGCCGGGCACCTCACGGCGGGGCAATCCGGCGAGTGCGGCGAGCGCGCCGGCGGTAGCCGCGAACGGCACGTGTGCGCCGTCCCTCGCGTCCTGGATCCTCGCCAGCGCGGCGTCCGGCAGGCATTGTGCCCCATCCGTGCTGCGGAGCCGGTAAGGGTGGTCGCCGAGGTCCACCGAGCCGACGAGCACCGGCGCCAGCAGGCCGAGTTCCTCCTCCGTGGCCGCCCCGGCGAGCACCCGCACATTCCACAGGCCCGCCTCACGGAACGTATCCAGCTCCGCGAGGCGGCGTTGTGCACGCTCGACGTCGAAGCGGGACCGCTCCTCGTCATGGCGGCGGACCACGTTGAGCTGCGTGCGCAGGTCGGCGACTTCCGCGTCGATAAGCTCGGTCGGCTCGGCGATCACCAGCCAGCCGAACGGCCTGGCCATCAGGGTCACGAGCGTCGACTCGAACAGGGTGGCCGGCCGTCTGTCCTGGTTGGTGTCCCGTGGGTCGGCCGTGGCCAGGGGCGGCGCCTGCCTGCCGGGGCAGGGCGCCCACACCATGCCCTCCAGTGCGACGACCCAGCTGTCCGTGATGGGGGCACCGCGGGCTCCGCCGGGGAAAAGCAGTCCCAGGGGATGGCCGGCCCGCTCGGCGCTCTGGCCCGCGGTCAGCGGGCCCGCGTTGGTGATCAGCTCAAGCGGAGCGCCGCCGCCACGCGACAGCCAGCCGATCACGAACGGGCTGCCCCGGCGGGCGGCCGTAAGGACCGCAGGCAGGATCGCGATGAAGTCTTGCTCGGCCGAACTCGCCCGCCAGGGCGCGGTGATGGCCTGGACCCGGTACCAGGGCCCAGCAACGGCTCCGCTGAGGCCTGCGATCGTCCCCACGTTGGTTGAATATCAGTACCGCGACCCGCGCGCAGCCAGTCGCAATTACGCGGGGCGGAAGCCATAATCATCTGTCCTGCCGGACCTAGGGGCATGTCCCGTGGATCTTGGTTGTCGCGAGCGGCCGTCCGGGTGGTCGATGCGCTCATCCGGGGGTGGTCGATGTGACATCGGGTCCCCTCTAGGGTGCTCGATGTCACATCGACCCTTCCACGGGACATGCCCGAGTACATCGCTTCGAGACGCTCACTGCCGCGATCACGGCCCATTGCTGTCAATCGGGATTCCGCTCAAATCCCCCGTGCCGTCCTCGTGTCATCCTGTCGGTCTGGAGCAAGCTTGTTCGTCTAGGGGTAGGCGGCGGTGGACGCCGCGCAAAGGAGACGGACATGCGCTACCTATGTCTGCTGATCGGTGAACCGGGCATGGACGACCCGGTCCCGGGTTCGCCTGAGTTCATGCAGATGCTGAGTGACTACCAAGCCTCGACGCAGGCCATGGCGGCCGCGGGGGTGCTCGTCGACAGCAGCCCCCTCCAGCCGCCGTCGTCGGCCACGACGATCCGCGTGCGCGGCGGGGAGTCGCTGGTGACTGACGGGCCGTTCGCGGAGATCAAGGAGGAGATCGGTGGTTATTACGTCCTGGACTGCCCCGATCTCGACGAGGCGCTGCGGTGGGTGGCAACTGTCCCGGCCGCCCGGTACGGAGCTATCGAGGTGCGCCCGCTGATGGTGATGCCGGACCAGTGAGCGAGCTGGAGGGGGGGTGAGCTCTCAGGTCGAGGCCGTGTTCCGGCGGGAATGGGGCCGGGCCGTGGCGGTCGTCACCCGGCTGACGGGCGACCTCGGGGTGGCCGAGGACGCCGTCCAGGAGGCCTTCGCGATGGCGCTCGACCGGTGGCCGGACGGGCCGCTGCCGTCGGACCCGTCGGCGTGGCTGATCACCGTGGCCAAGAACCGCGCCGTGGACCGGATCCGCCGGGAGTCCCGTCGGGCCCGGAAGGAGGAGGCTGCCGTCCTGCTCCTTGGCGAGCATGATCCTCCCAGGCCTTCGGGGATGATCATCGACGACCGGCTGCGGCTCATCTTCACCTGCTGCCACCCGGCCCTCGATCCTGGCGCGCGCGTCGCCTTGACGCTTAGAACCCTGTGCGGGCTGACGACGGCGGAGATCGCCCGGGCCTTCCTCGTCGGCGAAGCCGCCATGGAGCAGCGCCTGGTGCGAACCAGGCGGAAGATCCGCGACGCGGCGATTCCCTACCGGGTACCAGCCGATCACGAGCTACCCGACCGGATTGGCGGCGTCCTGCGGGTCGTATACCTCGTGTTCACCGAAGGTCATCGGGCTAGTTCCGGCCAGCGCGTCGTTCGTGAGAACCTGTGCGACGAGGCCATCCGCCTGGCGCGTCTGCTGGCCGGTCTCTGCCCCGATGACCCCGAAGTGCTCGGCCTCCTCGCGATGATGCTGCTGACCGATGCGCGGCGGGCCGCCCGGGCCACCGCCGACGGGCAGATCGTGCTCCTGGCCGACCAGGATCGCGGCCTGTGGGAGCAGGCCAAGATCGAGGAGGGCACCGAGATCCTGGATCGCGCCGTCCGCCTGCAGCGGCCCGGCCCATACCAGATCCAGGCCGCCATCGCCGCCTGCCACGCGGCTGCGACAGACGCCAGCAACACCGACTGGGCGCAGATAGCGGCGCTGTATGCCGCGCTGGCCTGTCACGATCCTTCACCTGTGGTCCAGGCCAACCGCGCCGTAGCGGTGACGATGGCCGATGGACCCGCCGCCGGCCTGGCCATCCTCGATGAGATCCGTGATGGCAGCCGAGGCGAGGGATGGCACCTCCTGCATGCTTGCCGGGCTGACCTGCTGCGGAGGCTGGGACGCACCGCTGAGGCCGACGACGCCTACCGAACCGCGCTCGCCCTCGGCCCGCCACCCGCCGAACGGGACTTCCTGGCCGGACGCCTCGCCGAACTGGCGGTTGACACCGAGAATCTGAAGAGGGAATTGCCATGAGCACCGCCGAAGAAGGCATCGCCGCTCAGGTCCGCAACATCGAGACCCGCTACGGCAAGCCGATGTCCGAATGGTTCGCCCTGATCACCGCCAGCGGCCTCGCCAAGCACACCGAAGTAGTCGCCATGCTCAAGGCCGAATATGGCATGGCCCACGGCGCGGCCCACCGGGTCTCGCTCCTGGCCCGCCAGACGGCGGCACCGGCCCCCACCTCAGCCGACGCCGCGCTTGACGCGCTCTACACCGGGAAGAAGGCCGGCCTTCGGCCGCTCCACGACCAGCTCATGATGGTGATCGATGCCTTTGGCCCGGATGTGTCCACCGTGCCAAAGAAGGGATACCTGAGCATCCGGCGCACAAGCAGTTCGCCATGATCCAGCCGAGCGCCGCCGGCCGCCTTGATGTGGGCTTGATCCTTCGCGGCATCCCCGCCGCCGGCCGCCTCGAGCCAGCAGGCAGCTTCAACGCCTTGTTCACCCACCGTGTCCGGGTCACCTCGCCAGAAGATATCGACCCAACGCTGACGGAGTGGCTGAACTCGGCGTACATGAACGCAGGCTGATCCTGATCGGCTCACCCAGCCCGGGCCGCGCCAGCAACGGGACTCCGCCGCCCATCGGGGTTCCTGCCCGGCCGCGCGCTCCACGCGTACCCTGGGGGGGTATGCTCCCAGCATCGCGGGTCGAGCCGGCGGGAGATGAATAGTCATGAGGCTGCTGCATGCCTTGGGTCATGCCCTGGCTCTCGCCGGGTCGATGACCTGGGAGGTCTTGTGGGCGCTGATCCTGGGCTTCGCCCTGTCCGCGGTGGTGCAGGCGGTGGTGCGCCGCAGCACGATCATCCGGCTGCTCGGCGATGACCGGCCCAGGACGCTGGCCATCGCGGCCGGTTTCGGCGCAGCGTCATCGTCGTGCTCGTATGCCGCGGTGGCCCTGGCCCGGTCCCTGTTCCGTAAGGGAGCCAGCTTCACCGCCGCCATGGCATTCGAGATCGCCTCCACCAACCTGGTCGTCGAGCTAGGCATCATCCTGGCCCTGCTCATCGGCTGGCAGTTCACTCTCGCGGAGTTCGTCGGCGGTCCGATCATGATCGTTCTGCTGGCGCTGTTGTTCCGGTTCTTCCTGCGCCAGCGGCTCCTTGAATCCGCCCGGGTCCAGGCGGACAGGGGCCGGGCGGGATCTATGGAGGGGCACGCCGCCATGGACATGACCATCCAGGGCGGCGGGAGCCTGTGGCAGCGGCTCCGGTCCCGGAACGCGTTCACCTCGGTGTCGCACATCTTCGTGATGGAATGGGCGGCAGTTATCCGCGACATCGTGGGCGGCCTGCTCATCGCCGGGGCGGTCGCCGCGTGGGTGCCGAACAGCTTCTGGGGGCATTTCTTCTTCGCCGGGCATCCCGTGCTGTCGAAGATCTGGGGACCGCTGATCGGGCCAGTGGTCAGCATGCTGAGTTTCGTGTGCTCGATCGGCAACGTGCCGCTGGCGGGGGTGCTGTGGAACGGCGGGATCAGCTTCGGCGGGGTGATGGCGTTCATCTTCGCTGACCTGATCATCGTGCCGATCCTGGTGATCTACCGGAAGTATTACGGCACGAAGATGATGCTGTTCATCCTGGCCACCTTCTACGCCACGATGGTCGCCGCCGGGTACTTCGTCGAGCTGATCTTCGGCGGGCTCGGCCTCATCCCGGCCGGCCGCCACGCCAGGGTGATCGAGGCGGCGATCCAATGGAACTACACCACCGTGCTCAACATCATCTTCCTGGCGCTCGCCGCGGCACTGTGCTACCGGTTCGTCCGCACTGGTGGCCTGCCGATGCTCCGGACGATGGGCGGTGCTCCCGACGCCCCGGGCGAATCACATGATCATCACGCGCACACCGGGCACTGAAGGCACGCTCGGGGCAGAGCGAGCTGCGGAGGCAAGAGCGAAGATCAGCTGATGGTATGTACAATTAGACGTATGAACAGATCATCAGATGTTATCCCGCTGGACGGCTGCCTCGTCCGCGTCGTTGACCGCGACAAGGTGGCGGCCGTCCGGCAGGCGATGCCGCTGGAGCAGGACGTCATGGAGGCCGCTGATGTGTTCGCGCTGCTCGGTGACCCCGGCCGGCTGCGACTGCTGGTCGCGCTGCTCGAAGGCGGCGAGATGTGCGTCTGCGACCTGGCGGCCGCCGCTGGCATGAGCGAGTCATCGGCCAGTCACGCCGTCCGCTGGCTGCGCGCGCACCGCATTGTGACGGCGCCCCGCAGGCAGGGCCGGATGGCCTATTACCAGCTGGCTGACGGTCACGTCCGGATGCTGCTGGACGTGGCGCTGCTGCACACCCAGCACACCCCTGCCCTGCATCCCGAGCGGGACGGCGACGATGGGTGAGCCGGTCCACCTGCAGACGCCAGGGCGCGGCGACAGCCATCAGCCTGGCGGTAGCGGCGGGCACAGTCACGGCGTCTCAGCCGGTGCCAACAAGCGCTACCTGACCGTCGCGCTCGCCCTGATCGTGGGCTTCATGGTTGTCGAGGTCATTGTCGCGATCACCTCAGGCTCGGTGGCCCTGCTGGCCGACGCCGGGCACATGCTCAGCGACGCCGGAGCCATCGGCGTTGCCATCTGGGCGATCAGCCTGGCTGGCCGGCCAGCGCGCGGCTCCTGGACCTTCGGCTTCAAGCGGGCCGAGATCCTTTCCGCCGCCGGTAATGGCATCACGCTGCTGGTCGTCAGCGCCCTCATCACCTTCGAGTCCATCCAGCGCCTGCTCAACCCCCCGCCGGTGGCCGGCCTGGCGATGCTGCTGGTCGCGCTGCTGGGCATCGCTGTCAACGTGCTCGCCAGCTGGGTGCTCGCCAAAGCCAACCGCTCCAGCCTCAACGTCGAGGGCGCGTTCAAGCACATCGTCACCGACCTGTATGCGTTCATCGCCACCGTCATCGCGGGTGTCGTCATCCTGGCAACTGGCTTCCGCCGGGCCGACGCCATCGCCTCACTGATCGTCGTGGCGCTCATGCTGCGCGCGGCCTGGGGACTGCTGCGCGATTCCGGCCGCATCCTGCTCGAAGCCGCGCCGGAGCGCGTTGATCTCGCCGACCTGCGCGGACATCTGCTGGAGACACCGCACGTCACCGACGTCCACGACTTGCACGCCTGGACCGTCACGAGCGACTTGCCTGCTCTGAGCGCCCACGTCGTGGTCACCAACGACTGCTTCACCAGCGGCCACTGCCCGCAGATCCTCGACCAGCTCCAAACCTGCCTCGCCGGGCACTTCGACGTCGAGCACTCCACCTTCCAGCTCGAACCGGCCGGCCACGCCGCCCACGAGACAGGCGCCCACGCATGACCGCTTCCCCTGCGGAGGGCCGCCTACAGCGCGCCCTGCGCCCGGCCGTCACCGCCGAACGGTTCACCATCGGCTGGATGGTCATGGAAGCCGTCGTGGCACTCGCGGCCGGAGTGGCCGCGGGCAGCATCGCGCTGACTGGCGGGTGACTGCAGACGTCACCTGATGCGATGTGACACACTCGGCACCACATAACCTATTCACCTTAGGTGGCTAGGCGCACGGGATCCTGCCCTCGCCGGCAACTGGCGGGCCGCCTGTCCGCGGCCGTCCGGAAACCGCCTGCGCGCGGCACAGGCGATGCACGGAGGAGTATCAATGAGCGGCAGCTACGACCAGCGGGCAGCGGCGCGCAAGGATGCTGACCTCATGGTCACGGACCTGATGAACATTTCCGGACTGCTCGAGGAGGTGGCAACCCTCTGGCGGCGCGCGGAGATATTCGGCCAGAAGCGACCCTCCAGCTCCCCAGGCAGTCTCCAGGCGGCAGCGAGGAGCCTGGCTGACACTTTGCACGCGCTCCCTGACGCGGACCCCCGCCAGCATCCGGCACTGGCGTTCTCCGCAGTGACACAACTGGCCGCCCTCGAAAATAATGCCGCCTTTGCCGCAGTGGTGACCGAAAGCCACCTCTGCGATGCCGGGATGTGGGCAGCAATCCAGAACAGCATGGATCAGGTCGGGAAACAGCTGTGGGGCCTCATCTCCCATCTCGTAACAATCACGGAAACGCCGTTAACCGAGGACGCGGCCAGCGGAGCGCCCAGCCAGAAATAGGTAGGCATTAGTGCCGAGCAGGACCTGCCGGGATACCCTAAATAATGGGCTTTGCCCTCGTGGACATGCTTGCCCGGGACAGACCGGCCTGGGTCAGCATCCCGGTGACGAACCCCAGGTGATGGTGAACGAGCCAGCCGTGCCTCTTGTGCGTGCCCGGGCACGGTACCGGTAGCTGCAGCAGGGCGCTCACCTCCTCTCCATGCTGGGGTCGGGCGAACAGCTCAGCGGCGGGCTGGCTGGACGCACTCAGGCGCATCGCGGGTTGACCGGGGCGCTTGCAGAAGCTCACGGTCTCCTCCCGGCCCGGGCCGGAAGGCGAAGGCCGGGACGCTACAGGCTGCTGGGGAAGGTGACCGATACCGGGGCGATGAGCGGGGTGCCAACCTCCAGCTGGATCTGGGCGTGCGCGTTGAGCGGGATATTCCGGGGGTTGCCCTCGTAGTGCTGGCCGTTGTAGATGGCGACGACCGGCCCTTTGGCCGGCCCTACCTGGTGCGGCCCGAGAGGCTGGCCCCACTCGTCGAAAAAGTCACCCAGGGTGTAGGTGCGCTGGGCCGGCGACTCTACATGGATGATGCCGTCGGGGGCGTGGGTGTGCAGCCAGTACAGGCAGGGGCCGTTCTGGGCTCTGGCGGGGATCCCAACGTCCGCCGGGACCTGGCGGGCCGATCCGTCCACGAAGATGATCAGGTGGGCGTGGATGTGGAAGACCGCCTGTTCGTTGGCCTGGCAGCTGATCCCGTCGACGTCCTGGCCCGTGGCCACTGTAGCGGTGCTGGCCAGCGGTGCGGCCGCTGGGATCGGGATGCCCTCGGATCCCACTGGCCCCGGCGAGGGTGCCAGCTTGAGCGTCCCGAGCGGGGTGAGCGAGGCGAGCTTCAGCTGAGGTGTGCCGCCGACCACAGCATTGGAGCCGTTGCCGCTCGTGACCGCCAGCGTGATGCCCACGGCTGCGATGATCACCGCGGCCGCCACGCCTATCGCCGCCATCCAGTTACGGCGCCGCTTGCGTCGCGCCTCCAGGGCCCGCATCTGGGCGATCTTCTCCTGGGCCTGCCGCCTGTTCCTGTCGCCCTTGGACACCAGCACCTATCCCCTCATCTGCACGGTCACCTAAGGAGCATAGGTCATAGCCGGCAGCCGGGGGACGGATTCATGGCGGCAGCACGGCAGCCGCCTCACGAGCGGAGGGCGCGGAAGCCGGACGGCCCGCTGATCCGGGCCGAGCCCGCGGACCGCCGCGGCCGCCGCGAGCAGCTGCCGCGGGTCTGCCAGCGGGAACTGAGCCGCTGCCTGGGGACGGCGAGTCACGCAGACCAGGACCTCCAGCGGCATCGGCTCACCCAAGGTCTGCGAACGGGATCGCCGGGCCTCGCGCTCACGTCTCCCCGCCCTGCTGCCTGGCGAGCGCGAGCGCGTATCGCTGCTGCCATATCTGCGGGAGAACGCCAGGGTCGCCACCGTCCAAGAAAGAGCGGATCTGCTTCTGCTCCTCCTCAGGCAGATCCATGAACACCCAGCCCTTTACCGCGTGGCGGCGGACTGTCAGGTCGTCAACCGTCATGGTGAGGGCCTCCTCTACGGGCTGCTATCCATCACACTCGCTACTGTCCTCGGGCGTACGGGTGTTTTCGCTGGTGAAAGCACGATAACGCCCATTCGCCGCCGAGGTTAAGCGCCGTGCATCTCGTGCCTGATCAGGGGTCAGATGACGTCCATGGCCAGTGCGCCCGGCGCTGGCCTCCGGCCGGGGTGATCGCCCGCGACGGCGGCGGGTAGCACGCGCTGCGCCCGTCCGGCGCGCTCGCCGGTGCGGCGCGCCGGAGGCCTGAACCGGCCGCGGCTCCCAGGCGGGCGTCCTGGCGTCTTGCGGGCCAGGCGCAGCGCACACAGGTCCCGTTTTCCTGACCCGGCCGGCACCCTGAAACCTAAGCAGGATAGGTTATGGCCGCCGGGAACTGGGGAGGAGCGCGATCAGCGGCGGAATCGGGCAGCTGGTGATGAACGGCCCGCTGATCCTGGCGGTGCCGGTGGCCGCCGCCGCGGGCGCGATCACGTTCATCTCGCAGCCGGGCAGGATCAGCTCGCCGGATTGCACGCCAACACCACCGTGCCGAAGATCGTCGCGTGCATGCGGATGCACGAGGAGACGGGCGACCACCGCTACCGTGACATCGCCGAGAATTTCTGGCGGATCGTCACCGGGCATCACTCCTACATCATCGGCGGGTC
>WNFD01000319.1_pt1 | contig 83265 bp, 92 predicted proteins | sample 5400491 | NCBI WGS metagenome assembly WNFD01 (sample SAMN13153343, study PRJNA577476) | soil metagenome | isolation source: 120 cm saprolite under Douglas fir tree site 2 hole 2 replicate 2 | place: USA:California | collected 2015-04-18 | reverse complement strand
CGGGCGGCGGCTGCGCGGCGACTTCGCCGCGGTCGGGCTCCTGGTCACCGCGGTCATGGCGAACCTGCTTGTCAACAACTACCGGCCGCTGCTGAACGGGTCCGCGGGGCTCTCCCTGGTACCCGCGCCATGGCAAGATAGGTACAACCCGCAGTCGCCGGGGTACCAGTGGGTTTACGCAGCCATCACGCTCCTGCTGGCGGCCGCGGCCTACCTGCTGGTGCGGCGGGTGACCGAATCGCCGTACGGGCGGTCGCTGCGGGCGATGCGCGACAACGACATCGTGGCTGACTCACTAGGCAAGAACCTGCTCTCGCAGCGCGCCGCGGTGCTCGTGCTCGGCGGTATGCTCGCCGGGCTGAGCGGCGCGATCCTGGTCGGGTTCATCAACTTGTGGGCGCCGTCGGCGTGGGGCTACGCGGAGACCATAGTGCTCTTCGCGGCCGTGATCATCGGCGGCGCGGGCAGCCATCGCGGTGCCGTACTCGGCGCGATCCTGGTGCCGGTCGGCTTCGAGGAGGCCACCAGGTACATTCCCGGGCCGCCCGGCCTCGTCCCGGACCTGGCATGGGTGGCGATCGGGCTGCTGATCGTGGTCTTTCTCTGGTTCCGGCCGCAAGGGGTGCTGCCCGAGCGCCGCCGCAGGATAGGCCCCGGCGGGCCGCCGGCCAAGACCGTTGATATACCGAACGAGGATGTGGTGACACTGGCCAGCACCGTGCGGGCGCCAGGGCTGGCTGACGCGACGGGTCAGGACGGATCCGCGGTCCGCGTCACCGGGCGCCCCATCACCCGTTCGGTACCTTCTGCTGCGGCACCGGGTACGGCGGACGAGGGCGTGGTGGTCCGCGCGGTGGACGTGACCCGCGATTTCGGCGGCGTGCACGCGGTCGCCGGGGTGTCCATCGAGGTGCGGCGCGGCACCCTGACCGGCCTCATCGGTCCCAACGGCGCCGGTAAGTCCACGCTGCTCGCCATGCTGGCCGGCACCATCGCGGTCACCTCGGGACAGGTGATCTACCAAGGAGCCGACGTCACTAGCATGCCTGCCTACCGCCGGGCCCGGCTGGGCCTGGTCCGGACGTTTCAGCTGGCCAGTGAGTTCAAGCGGCTGACCGTGATGGAGAACCTGCTCAGCGCGGTGCCGGTCAACCGGGGAGACTCACTGGCCGGCGCACTGCGCGGGCGCCGGTACTGGCGGCGCGATGAGGAGGCGGCGATCGCCCGGGCGCGGGCGCTGCTTGACCGGTTCGGCCTGTCCGGCTACGCGGACACCTATGCTGGCGACCTGAGCGGCGGTCAGCGCAGGCTGACCGAGATCATGCGCGCGCTGATGGCCGAGCCGGCCATGCTGCTGCTTGACGAGCCGATGGCCGGGGTGCACCCGCGGCTCGCGCGCCAGATCGGGGCCCAGTTGCTCGGGCTGTGCGCCGAGGGTATGACCATCCTCATGGTGGAGCACGAACTGGCCATCATGGACGAGTTCTGCGACCCGGTGATCGTGATGGCCGAAGGTACCGTCCTCGCGACCGGGACGATGGCGGCCCTGCGGTCTCGTACCGAGGTGGTGGAGGCGTACCTTGTCGGCTGAAGCCGGGGGCGCGGCACGTGGTCCGGGCGGCACGCGCGGAGTGCTGCGCGCCGAGGACATCCGGGCCGGGTATGGCGCGGGCGACATCATCCACGGCGTATCGGTCTCGGTCGCGCCCGGGGCGGTCGCGTCCGTCGTCGGGCCGAACGGATCGGGTAAATCCACCCTGCTGAAGGCCCTCACCGGCGTGGTCAGGCTCTCATCCGGCCGCGTGCTCGTCGGGGACCGTGACATCACCGGCCTGCCGCCGGAGGAGGTCGCGCGGGCCGGGGTGGGGTACGTGCCGCAGATCGATGACGTCTTCGCGCCGCTCACCGTCAGGGAAAACCTGGAGATGGGCGGTTACCTGCTGGCCGCCCGCGAGGTGAGCGGTCGGATCGACCATGTGATCGGCGTGTTCCCCAGGCTCGGCCAGATGCTGACCCGGCGAGCCGGCCGGCTGAGCGGCGGCGAGCGGAAGATGCTGGCGATGGGCCGGGTGCTGATGCTTGAACCCGCCGTGTTCTTGCTGGACGAGCCGACGGCGAACCTGGCCCCTCAGGTGGCGGGCGAACTGCTCACCGGGCACGTGCGGGCGCTCGCCGAAGGGGGCGCCGCGGTGCTCGTCGTCGAGCAGCGGGCCAGGGCGGTGCTGGCCATCTCCGACTACACCTATGTGCTCGGCGGCGGGCAGGTGCTGATGGCCGACACCCCGGCGCGCCTTTCGGCCAGCCAGGAGTTCACCGAGTCCTTCTTCGGCGCCGTCCCGCAGACCAAGAAATGACCGCCCACCCTCAGAGTGTCGTAAACTAGCGAGGCACCAGCGCTCGTAGCTCAACGGATAGAGCATCTGACTACGGATCAGAAGGTTGGGGGTTCGAGTCCCTCCGAGCGCGCCACCCCTGACCAGGCACGATGCGCCATACCGCGCCGTCCGTACAGTCCCGGCCACGCCGGGAATTGCACGAAATTGCACACGGGCTCTCAACGGGCATCCTCCGCCCGGTAGATCGTGGCCAGCGCGTCACGCCCCGCGGCGAGGTCCTCGGGGTTCGCATGGACGTAGGTCGCCATCGTGAACGCGGCCGAGTAGTGGCCCGCCCACGAGATCTCCGAACGGTACGAGCTGCTGTACAGGTCGCTCGGCTTCAACGCCAGCCCTCCTGGCCGCGCCGACTCTCCGGCGTCCCGCGAGATACCCGCGGCCCGCGGCACGGTACCCCGCTCTCGCCTGGACGCGCTGTCCACCGGGCAGCTTGATGAGCTGATGCGCCTGCTAGACGATCAGTGGCACGCCCTGGTACGGACAGATAACCTCCTCGGTCCGCGGCACGCCCTCGGCGGCGTCCGTGACCAGATCGGCGTGGTCGACGCGTTGCTCCGGAGCGTCCGGCCGCCAGCCCGTCACCAGGTTCTCCAGCTCGCCGCGAAATACGCCGAATCGGCCGCGTGGCTGCACGAGGACTCCGGGGACATGCAAGGTGCCCGGCACTGGACCGGCCGGTCCATGGAATGGGCGCTGGAAGCCGGAGACCGGCTGATGATGTCCTGGGTCCTGTTCCGCCGCGGCGAGCACGCCGCCGCCGACGGGGACGCTGCTGCCGCATCAGGTGCGGCCGCCGCGGCACGCCGCGAGGGAGGAGAACTCCCGGGCCCGATGCTCGCGGCCATTCTCCAGTTGGAAGCGCACGCTCACGCTCTCGACGGAGCGGAAGCCGCCTGCCAGGACGCCCTGGACCAGGCTCACCAACGAGCCGCCTCCCCCGACGACCCGGGGGACGCATCGAACGGGCACGGCTCCTTCTGCACGCCCGGCTACGTGGAAATGCAGCGCGGGAGGTGCTGGCTCCGCCTCGGCCGTCCCGCGAAGGCCAGGGCCGCGCTCGACAACGCGATCCGGTCCCTTCCGCCTGTGTACCGCAGGGACCGCGGTGTCGCTCTGTCCGCCCTGGCCGCCGCGTTCGCCGCGATCGGCGAGCCCGCCGAGGCCGCCGAGGTCGCTACGCAGGCCCTCGGCGTCGCACATGACTCCGGGTCGGAAAGAATCGTCAGCATGGTGATCCCGGTCGCGACCGCGCTTGCCCCCTACCGCGACATGGAGGCTGTCGCCAGGCTTCACGAGGTCCTCGCCCAAACCCCTAACGGCTGATGGCCTCACCCGCCGAACTCGCCGCCATGCGGCGCGCTATCGCCCTGTCCGCCGCTGGCCTCGGCACGACGAGCCCGAACCCGCCGGTTGGCTGCGTCCTGCTCGATCCTCAGGCCCGGATCGTCGGAGAGGGATATCACGAGCGCAAGGGCGAAGCGCACGCCGAAGCCCAGGCGCTCGCCGCTGCTGGGCCGCTCGCGGCTGGCGCGACCGCTGTCGTCACCCTCGAGCCGTGCAACCACCAGGGCCGCACACCGCCGTGCCGGCAGGCCCTCATCGACGCGGGCGTCCGGCGGGCCGTCGTCGCGGTCATCGACCCGACCTCGCGCGGCGAAGGCGGTGTCGCGGCGCTGCGCCGGGCAGGCGCCGAAGTGGAAACCGGCGTGCTCGGTGCCGAAGCGCGGATCGTCCTCGGCGGCTGGCTCACTGCCCTTGAGAACCGGCGCCCCGTCATCACATGGCCGTACCTGGTCACCAGCCGCGGCGTCGAGGCTCTCCCTGGAGACACGAGCGAGGCGCAGCTGCTGCGCCTGAACGCCGACGCGGTGCTGCACGCTGACGGCACCGTCCGGGAGGCTGTCCCTGGCAGCCACGGCAAAGGCATCCTCACCATCAAAGACCAGGCGCCCGGTACCGGGGCCGCCGAGGCTGCGAAGTCCCTGTACGACGGCGGCGTCCGGCACCTTCTGCTGGACGGAGGCCACCACGCAGCCAGCCCGTTCCTCGCTTCCGGCCTGGTGGATCGGGTGATGGCCTACCTGACGCCCGGGAGCCCGTCGCACCGGCCCGCTGCAGGCTTGCCGTGGCCACTGCTTCCGCCCGGTTTCGCGATCGCCCGGGCAGTCAGGACCGACAGCTTTGTGTGCATCGACGGACGGCCGGACAGGCTAGGCTAGCCGTGCGCGTACCAGCGTGCGATGCCGCGCCAGGTCCTGGACCGGCGGGGCATCGTCTTGTTCCTCAGCCAGGTCGCCGAGCTCCGGCGTGGCCACGCGCAACCATTCAGCTTGAGGCGCAGTATCCCGCCGCCTTCGCCGCGGCGATGTCCGCCTTGACACTGCCGTGCTCGTACGAACTGAGGTCGTTCGGGACGAATCCCCACCGGCCCGCCGAGTAGGTGAGCGACTCGGACTCTGATCCGATGCTGGCCGCGGCACCCGCGAGGGACACGGTGACGACCGCCGTGCTGCCGGTCAGGGTGGTGTCCTTGACGTTGTAGGCGAGCCCAGCGGCCTGGGACGGACAGCCCCGGTGCACCGCTACCCACGTCGCCTGACTGACCGCGCGCTGCGCGGACGGCGCGAGCAGCGTCCACGACAGGGCGAACTGGTCGGCCGAGTACAGGCCAAAGTACTGCCTGGCGACAGATGCCGCCCCGGCCGCGGTTTCCGGCTGGGCGGCGGCGCTGGGGGTGCTGGCGGTCGCCGTGGGCGTCGCGGCGGTCGTAGTGGCTGCGCTCGTGGGCGGCGTCGCGGCGCGCTCGAGCAGGCAGCAGTTGCGATTAAAGCGGCTGCGGTGACACCGACGGCGGCAAGTCTGTGTTTCATGAGTGTCCCTTTCGGTGGGATTGTCATGTCATGTGACGCGGTGTTCCCGGTCGCGATGCACGTCGGTGGCAGCCCGTGGCTGACTTGTGGCTTATCTGTGTCCTGGACGGCTTGATTCCTACAGCACGGATGGGCGACTAGCTCGATTGGCCCGACAACACGCTCGCCCAGACGGGCTAAATCGAGGCCATCCGCCGATCGACCGGCGTTTTGCAGTGCTGACTCATGGACGCAAGCCACAATCCGGACAGTCAGGGCGGCAGATTGTAGAACGACCCGACAGGGCATGTCACACTAGCCGCGTGAGCGTCACCATCCTCGAGCGCGAGATGTACACCGAGGCGGCCGCCGCGCGCCTGCTGCGGGTGGCGCCGTCGACGCTGCACTGGTGGCTGGAAGGTCGGCCGCCGCGCTACCGTCCCGTGATCCGCGTAGAGCCCACCGGTTCACGCTACGTCACGTGGGCGGAATTCGTCGAGGCGGGCCTCCTGCGGTCGTACCGACGCGAGCACGATGTGCCGCTGAAGGAGCTGCGGGAGTTCATCGACCGGCTCCGAGACGAGTTCCAGGTGCCCTACCCGCTCGCCGACCGGCGCCCCTATGTCGGCTCAGGTCGGCGGCTGCTCATCGACCTGCAGGACCGCAGTCACCTCGACCCGGAGTTCTGCCTTGTGGCGGTCGCCAACGGGCAGACGGTCCTGACCGCGCCGGGAGAAGAGTTCTTCGAACGGGTGGACTGGTCGGGTGACCATCCGGCTGGCTGGCGTCCTCACGAGGACCCTGAATCGCCGATCAGGATCAACCCGTTGATCCGCTTCGGGATGCCGGCGATCGGCGGCATCTCCACTGAGGCCATCGCGGGCGAGCTTGAGGGGGGAGCGTCCCTCGAGGAGGTTGCCGACGACTTCGGCCTTGATATCGATGCGGTGCGCTGGGCGCACAGTTATGAGTTGTCGCAGCGTGCTGTCGCATGAGCCTGCGTGCGGCGCAAGTCCGCATCTACGTCGACGCTGACATTCTCGGGCTCGGCAAGATCCTCGCCAGCCTCCGCAACGACGTGACTTATCCCGGCGACCCTGGAGCCGATATTCACAAGCGGCACAGGCCGTATTGCCCGATCACCAGCCCTGATGTGCTTGACGCAGATTGGATACCTGAGGTGGCCGCCAGGGGATGGCTGATTGTCACGCGTGACAGCATGATCATCCAGAACCGGAACGAGATCGCCGCCGTTCGCGACATTTGAGAAGCTCCGCGCTCTCGACTACCCGGTGCATGCCGCCCGCGGCTCAGATGACCCGCCTTTTCTTCATCATGATGTCGGACAGCTCAGATCCGGGGATGGCCCGGTCAGTGTGCGCGTCCGCCCCTCCAGCCTCAAGCGTAACTGTGACCGCAGGACAACGAGCACAGGTGAAAAGAGCGAGGCAGGAACTGGATCTAGTGAATGTTGGAGATTCTCCAGCCTTCCCGTCCGCGCAAGCGACGTTGCGGTGCCTGTGGCGGCACCGGCAGGCGGGGCGGCCGTTGGACTAGAGACTCGGTGCGCCTCCACAGGTATCTATCGGCGTGGGATACCCCCGGCTGTCGGTGCCGGCGGGCACAATGAGGCATGATGCGATGGCGGGAGGAACCGTGGGTGAACTGACTTGTCTGGAGATCTGCGCCGGGGCTGGTGGCCAGTCACTGGGGCTAGAGCAAGCCGGGTTCACGCACGAAGCGGCGGTCGAGCTGGATCCAGACGCCTGCGAGACGCTCCGCCTCAACCGCGGATCCGAGTGGAAGATCATCGAAGACGACGTCCACAACGTTGACGGGCGCGCGTACTCGGGCATCGACCTGTTGTCCGGCGGCGTGCCGTGCCCGCCATTTTCCATCGCGGGCAAGCAGCTCGGCCAGGACGATGACAGGGACCTGTTCCCCCAGGCACTCCGGCTGGTCGCGGAGATCAGCCCCCGGGCTGTCTTGCTGGAGAACGTGCGCGGGCTGGCCACCCGCCGCTTCGATTCGTACCGGGCACAGGTGCTGGAGCAACTCCACGGCTTCGGATACCAGACCTGGTGGGATCTCGTGCACGCCAGCGAGCACGGGGTACCGCAGCTTCGGCCAAGGTTCGTACTCGTTGCCATCAAGGAGCCCTGGGCTGCTCACTTCAAATGGCCCGAGCCATCGCCTGTGCCGCCGCCCACGGTCGGTCAGGCACTGCATGACCTGATGGACGTACGAGGCTGGTCGGGAGCAGACGCCTGGCGCGAGCGCGCCAGCGGAATTGCGCCCACCATCGTCGGCGGCAGCAAGAAGCACGGTGGGCCCGACCTGGGTCCCACCCGGGCACGCGAATCATGGAAAGCGCTCGGCGTCAACGGGCTCGGTGTCGCCGACGAGCCGCCCGGACCTGACTTCCCGCTTCACCAGCTACCCAAGCTGACCACGCGGATGGTAGCTCGTATTCAGGGATTCCCCGACAGCTGGACATTTTCCGGTCGCAAGACAGCTGCCTACCGTCAGGTCGGCAACGCCTTTCCCCCGCCGGTGGCAAGGGCCCTGGGTCAGGCGATCCGTCTTGCCCTGGAAGCCACCAGCCCGGCACCGCAAGCTACCGACCTCGGTCATCACGCGAGCCTGGCCGCGGCCTGACCACTTGCCGCTGTTCTCCGCCGCCGACCGGCGCAGTGCCCGGTGGAGCAGCCGTGGGTCACCGAGGCGTCGGCGAAGCTCACATTCGAGACCGGAGATCGGGTACAGGTTCTGCGGGGCTCTGCTATGGCGGACCGGGCCGCGACCGCGGCTAATTATCACCTCGATTTCGTTCAGGCGGCGCTGGGCTACGGTGTCCATGCAGGGACGTGACTTCCAACTCCAAGAAGAGGAGCCGAACATGACCGCGCCGTTTGCCCGTTCTCTGCTCGGCTGGAAGTCGAGCGCCAAGAACAAGCTTGGCTGGCCACTGGTCCCGAACTTCGCAGACGTAGACAACGCGGAGTCGATGCGGATTGGCGCAGGCATGCTTGACGAACTCGCCGTGTCCAGGGACGAGGCCTCCGACGTCCCTAAGGATCCTGGCGGCCCGCTGGAACAGGAAGTCCGTGACCACCTAGCCAGCACACTCCCTCGTTTGCATCCCGATCGTGGCTGGATGGTGGCGCGCGGCGTGATCATTACCAAGTTCGACCAGTACGCCCACCTCAACCAGGTGGACGAGCTAGTGCGCGCCAATCCTGAACTACGGATCACTATTGGCACGGACTACCTCATCAAGCCGGACGTAACCGTCGCCCTCGGCAATGTGTCCACTGCTTCTGGGCTACCGCCGCTGCATGCGGCGATATCGTGCAAGTGGACCATCCGCTCCGACCGAGTGCAGAATATCCGGCACGAGTGCTTGCAGATGATCCGCCACCGCCGGGGCAGGCAGCCCCATCTAGTGACTGTGACCGCCGAACCGCTTCCCAGCCGACTCGCTTCGATCGCCCGGGGAACCGGTGAGGTGGACGCCGTATATCACGTAGCTTATGACGCCATGGATGCCAGCGTAGCCAGGAATGCCAACGCCGATCAACAGGATGCCTGGCGGGAAGTCGTCGGTCAGCGGCGCCTGCTCAGTTACGAAGTCCTAGTAGACACGCTCGCGTCTTGGTGAGCCGTTATCCGCCCGGGCGCGCGACCTAAACGTACATGATAGACGTCGAGAGAAACCCTGGGGGCCTGTGTCGGCGCGCACGGGCGTGAAGCGCTGGTAAACGAGACCGGCTCTGGCGCCGCCCGGTTCGCGGCCGGCGCGGGCCGTCACGGGTCCTTCAACTCCTGACTGCCATCAGGCAACTGAGTCGCGGCTGCGGCGATCCTGCTGGGTCATTGCCCATTCCGGCTTGATTTCGCCGCGGCCCTAGGCCTTGCGCCACCTGCTGCCTACGGTGCCAATGCCGGTGATAACCCGGCGCGATCCTGCGGCGGCGGGTGCCGGGACGAGCGCACCATGGCACTCAAGCCTGGAGCGGCGCATGCTTGGTGTAGCAGGCAGGCAAGGAGGCAGCACGATGGTGTCTGGGTATCTCCGTTATCCGGTGAGTTCCGGTGAGCTGATTGCGGAACTTGCTGCCAGGGCGCCGAAGGTGGGCGCGAACACCGGGCTCTGGCCGGGTCTGACGATCTACCGGTTCACCGGCCCAGTCGGGCCGACGTGGGAGGAGATCCAGTCCCTGTCGTTGTGCATCGTGGCCCAGGGGCGCAAGACGGTGACGATCGACGGCAAGACCTACATGTACGATCCGTTCCACTATCTGGTGCTGGGGAGCCACCTGCACTTCCAGGCAGAGATCTTCGAGGCGTCCATCAGCCGGCCATTCTTGTCCTTCGTGCTACAGATCGATCCGGCGCTGGTGCGCCAGGTGTCCAGCGACATGCTGGAGCGGCGCACGACCGCATTCCGGTCACGCGATGCTAAGGCGCTGCCCGTCCAGCCCGCCTGTGTCTCGGCGATGGACCAGGAACTGCTGGGGGTGGTGCTGAGGTTCCTGCGCGCAGTGGGGACCGATTCGGACCGACGGGTCCTCGCGCCGCTGTACTTGCAGGAGATCGTGTACCGGGTGCTGCAGCGCGAACAGTACGCGCGGCTGCTTGCCCTGGCGGCAGCCGAGGCGGCCAGCAACCCGGTGTCAGCGGTGCTGGAGTACGTGCGGGGGCACATGTCCGAGCCGCTGACCGTCGCCGACATGGCGGACCTGGTCTGTCTGAGCCCGTCGGCGTTCGCGCACTTGTTCCGTGATGTCACTGGCCGCTCGCCGTACCAGTTCCTGAAGGAAATGCGCCTGGACCGCGCTCGGGAACTGCTCGTCGACGGCAACTTCACGGTGGCGCGGATCTCCAAGGAAGTCGGTTACGCCAGCGTCTCGCACTTCATTAGCGAATTCCGCAGTCGCTTCGGCGTGACGCCGCGCGCCTACTGTGACGCGCATACCCTGCACCGTGAGCTGGATACGCAGCGTGCGGAAGAGGCCAGCTCCCGGGCCACGCTCGGGTAAACCGTCCGACCGGAAATTGCAAAGAGCACCCGGCTCACAGCGAGCTTATCCAGGACGACGGCGAAACGTCGCGAAGCACAAGCGTGGGGAAAGCTCCAGGCTGACCCGCGATCGGAGAGGATCGCGACATAGGTCAGCCGGAATCCGATATGCCGGCCGGAATGGGCAACAGTTCAGCAGGAAGCTGCTATAGCCAGCCGTAGATGTCCCGCCGATCCGATGGCACAGTAACCATCACGAAACACGTCGACAGGCGGTACTGACTGCGGAGGAGCAGAATGAACCGGATCGCGTACCTCGTCACCAGCGCACGCGAAATGACGCTCGCGGATGGAACGCCACACCCGACCGGCTACTTCGCCGAGGAGGCGCTCAAGCCCTATGAGCGGTTCGTCGACGCCGGATTCGACGTCACGGTGCTTACGCCCGACGGGAAACCGCCGTATGCGGACCCATACGGGTTGTCGTGGTTCTTCCACTATCCCGACGAGGACAAGGATTGCCTCGCCTCGGTCGTGCGCACCTTCGCCCACGATGTCGACGACATCCGGCTGACGCTGCACCAGAACACCGAGCTCGGCCTGGCCGCCGCCCGCCGCGTGGCCGCGCGGCTGCAAGCCAACGGCCGCACCGCGGCCGAGGCGCACCGGATTGTCAGCGCCGCCGCGAAGACCGCGTGGCGGCAGGACCGGCAGTTCGCCGACGTGCTCGCCGAGGACAGCTCGCACGGGCTGACCCGGGAGCAGATCCAGCACGAGGTCGGCGCGCAGCGGGCAGACAGCCAGCGGCTATCCGACGAGCGGCATCGCAAGCTGCAGGAGATCCCCGGCTTCCGGCGCCCGGTCGCGCTGTCTTCGCTGACCGACAAGGAGCTTGACGAGTTCGACGCGGTCTTCGCGCCGGGCGGCCACGGGCCGATGGTCGACCTGTCCGATAACCCCGATGTCGGGCGCCTGCTCGCCGCGCTGCACCGCAAGCGCGCGCCCATCGCCGCGCTGTGCCATGGCCCGGCCATACTGCTGTCCGCGCCTGAGCGGGCCGGCGGATTGTGGCTGTTCGATGGCTACCGGATGACCTCCTTCACCGACGAGGAGGAAGACCAGACCGAGGCCGGCCGGCTCGGCATGGCGTGGCTGCTTGATGTGGCATTGAAGAACGCGGGCGCCGTCTCCGACGACGGCCCCTCCGCGTGGATCTCGCACGTCGTCGTCGACCGGAACCTCATCACCGGGCAGAACCCGGGATCGACCGAGGCCACCGCCGACGCGGTCATCAAGAAACTTCGTGCCCCCGCCCGCCAGGCCGCGTGAGCCGCCAGGCATCTACCGCCCTGTCAAGGAGCATCGCATATGACCAGCCCGGTACTCACCAGGACGCCCACGCAGACCGTCGAGGCATTCCTGGATGCCTTCGCCCGTCACGACATCGAAGCGGCCATCGCCCTCGTCGATCCGCAGGTATCGGTAACCGTTCATCCGTTCGGCCTCCATAACACCGGTGCGGACGTGCTGCGGACGGTCCTGGCGGACCTGGTGCGCGGGTTTCCTGACCTGCTCATCAGCGTCAGCCGGGTGATCACCACCGGCGACGTGGTAACCGCCCTGTTCAAGGCCGAGGGAACACAGTCCGCGGACTACGCGGGCGCCATCAACCAGGAAAAGCACCTGGACATCGACCAGGCCTGGCGGTTCGTGGTCGGCGGCGGCCTGATCACCGAGGTCACCGCCTACTGGTGCCAGGCGCAGCTTTATCGGCGGCTCGCCGTGAAGCGCTACGACGAGATCGCGATTGCCTGAGCCAAGGAGACCTACATGACCGCACTGAACCAGCTTCCCCGCACCGCCGAGTCCTCGGCCGGGGTCGTTACCGAGTTCTTCGACCGGTACCGTGCGCATGACATCGAGGGCATGACCGACCTGTGTTCGGTAAACGCTGACTTCTCCTACGTGCCGGTCGAGCTGTGGGGCAAGCAGCGGGTACTTCGTGGTGACGGCAAGGTCCGCACGATCGGCAAGCCGCTGTGGACCGGCCTGATTACCTCGTTCCCGAACCTGTCGAACACGGTGCACACCGTCACGAGCAACGACGACGGCGACGTGGTCGCCCAGGTCGATATCGGAGGCACCCAGCAGCTGGCCTGGGGTCTCATCACCCCGGCGGGCAAGCATTACAGCGAGCCGCACCTGTTCATCTTCCATGTCGGAGCGGATCTGCTCATCGACAGCATCACTGCCTACTGGAACGACGCTGGCATAAGCCAGCAACTCGGCCACAACGAAGTCGACTGACCGAAGGGACCCATCCGATGGCACTGCTCAAGCGAGAAGAATGGCAGGGCTTCGTCCGAGACGTGGACTGGTCCTACCGCTATGTCGACGACGAGGCCGTCTTCCCCGAGTGGCACAGCGGCACCGGCAAGGTGCCCCGCGAGGCCTGGAAATCATGGGAGGAAAGCTACAAGGTCAGCTACCCGGAGTACGTCGCTACCCAGCGGGAGAAGGAGTCGGCCGTCTACGCGGTGAAGGCCGCGCTGCAGCGCTCTTCGGCCTTCGACAGCCTGAACGAAGGCTGGAAGTCCGCGACCAAGATGCACTTCGGCGGCATCGCCCTGGTCGAATACGCCGCGGTACTGGCCGAGCTCAAGATGGCGCGGTTCGGGCTGAATGGCTCGTGGCGGAACATGGCCACCTTCGGCCAGCTCGACGAGCTGCGGCACGCCGCGATCACCACGTTCTTCGGGCACGAGTTCGTCGCCAAGGACGCGCAGTACGACTGGACGAACAAGGCGTTCCACACCAACGACTGGGTCGCGATCTCACTGCGCAACCTGTTCGACGCCATGATGACGTCCTCCAACGTGGTGGACATCGCCATCGAGCTCCCGCTGACCTTCGAGACCGGGTTCACGAACCTGCAGTTCGTGGCGCTCGCGGCGGACGCCTTGGCGTCCGGCGACGTCAACTTCGCCAACATGATCTCCTCGATCCAGACCGACGAGGCGCGCCATTCTCAGCAGGGCGGCCCGACGCTGGAGATCCTGGTCGAGCACGACCCGGTCCGGGCCCAGTGGGTGGTCGACAAGGCCTTCTGGGGATCGGCGCGCGCGTTCGCCGCGCTCACCGGGCCCTCGATGGACTATTACACCCCGCTTGAGCACCGCAAGCAGTCGTACCGGGAGTTCATGGAGGAGTGGATCGTCGACCAGTTCGTCCACACCATCGAGCAGTACGGGCTGAAGAAGCCGTGGTACTGGGACGAGTTCATGCGCGGCCTGGACATCTGGCACCACGGGCTGCACATGGGCCTGTGGTTCTGGCGGCCGACGCTATGGTGGCGGCCGATGGCGGCGGTCAGCAAAGAAGAACGCGAGTGGCTGGTGGAGAAGTACCCGAACTGGGAGAAGGTCTACGGCGACAAATGGGACGTGATCATCGACAACGTCAACTCCAACAACATGGAGGCGACCCTGCCGGAGACGCTGCCGTGGCTGTGCAGCACCTGTCACCTGCCCGCGTGCAACGCCACGCAGTCCCGAAACGGGACCTGGCGGGTCCGGGACATCCCGCTCACCTACGACGGCAGGACCTACCACTTCTGTAGCCACGGCTGCCGGCAGATCTTCTGGAAGGACCGGGACAACGTCAACCACGAGACGCTGGTCGACCGGTTCCTGGCCGGGCAGATCCAGCCGATGGACGTCGGCGGCATCCTCGGCTACATGGGCCTGACGCCGGACGTGATGGGCGACGACCCGGACTACGAGGCATGGACCAAGGACTACGTCGGCAGGCCCGCCGAAGGCATCGCAGCGGCGGCCCAGTCATGACGGCCGAACTGGGAGCGGAAGACCGCGCGCCGGAACTGGTCCCGCTGAACGCCATCTTCGCCACCGACTTCGTGCAGATCCTGGTGCCGGTCACCACCGCGAACACCATGCAGGAGGTGGCCGCGGCGGTGGCCCACCACGTCGAGGGCAAGCGGGTGCGGGCGCTGCCCTACGAGAAGGTCGTCATCTACAACGGCGAACGGCTGCCGGCCGACATGACCGTCGCCGCCGCCGGAATCAAGCCGCTCGACCACGTCACGGTCGAGTACGACATCCCGGAGCAGTCATGAAGAACCCGGTCGGCCCAGTGCTGCGGATGGGCGATGAAGTCGAGCAGATTATCGCCGCGATCGAAGACGACAATCCCGACGCCGATATCGAGGTCATCGACCGCGATGCCTACGTCCGGGTGCAGGGCGAGGACCAGATCACGGTGACCCAGGAGACCCTGCGCCGGTACCTCGGCGCGGACTACGAGATCAGGTCGTTCGGCGGGATCATGTCGGCGTTCAACGGCTTGGTGATCACGACGAGCGATGCCATTACCTGGCAGAGCGTGGCCCAGCATAAGGCCGAGGGAAAAGCGGCTGCGGAAAAAGCGGCCCAGGAGAAGGCGGTGACGGCATGACCGAGACGCCCGCGCGCAAACCCCGCCCGCGCCGCACGTTCAGCACGTTCGGCGACGTGCGCAAGATGCCGAGCGAGTACGAGATCGTCACCCACGCGCAGAACTGGACGCTCCGGCAGAACCGGGCGGCGACGTTCGAGCAGAACCCGTCATCGGCGCCCAACCTGTGGTTCCTGACCTACCGGGAGAACTCGCCGCTGAAGGCGGAGAACTGGGACGCCTACCGCGATCCGGATGCGCTGACGTACAAGGCCTACGTCAACCTGCAGTCCGAAGCGGAAGCCAAAGTTCACGGCGTGCTCGAGGCTCACGCCGAGGCGGGCGCCGACGCGGCCCTGGACCCGGGATCGGTGGCGCTGCTTGGCCACCTGTTCACCCCGTCGCGCTATCTGTATCACGGGTTCCAGCAGGTAGAGGCCTACATCGGGTACATGGCCCCCAGCTCCTACATCACCAACGCGGCCGGCTTCTCGACGGCGGACTTCCTGCGCCGCGTGACGACCATCGCCTACCGCACCAGGCAGCTGCAGATCGCCTACCCTGACTCGGGCATCGGCTCGGCGGAACGGTCACTGTGGGAAGAGCGCGATGAGTGGCAGCCGGCCCGCAAGGCGATCGAGTACGCGCTGGTCAGCTATGACTGGGCCGAGGCGTTCACCGCGGTCAACCTCGTGCTCGCCCCGACCCTGGACGACGTGCTGCTAACCCAGCTCGGCCAGGTCGCCAAGAGCAACGAGGACGACCTGACCTGGCTGCTCACATCCTTCCTCGCCGAGGACGCCAGGCGCCGGGGCCGGTGGAGCCGGGCCCTGGCCGATCTGGCCATCGCCCAGCGCCCCGAAAACCGCGCCGTGCTCGGCAAGTGGGTCAGCCGCTGGTCCGCGCTGGCCGACGACGCTGCCCTGGGCCTCGGCAAGATCCTGGAAACGGTACCGGGGAGCACTGTGTCCGCCGCTGACGTCGCCGCCCGCGCGAGAACGGCCCGAGAGCAATATCTCGCCGGGCTGCTTGATACCGGCGGGAACAACGGGACAGTGCAAGCGGGCTGATGATGGAGATCGCGATGACCGCGCGATGGCGGGAAACGATCAATGTCGAGGACCTGTGGGAAGGCGACATGACCGCCGTCGTGGTGGATGGGGAAGCCGTGCTGCTGGTCAACATCGACGGGACCGTCCGGGCCTACTCCAACCGGTGCCCCCACCAGGCATCGGCCCTGGACGAGGGCGATCTGGACGGCGAGACGCTGACGTGCTCTAAGCACCTGTGGGAGTTCAATGCCTTCACCGGCTGCGGCATCAACCCGGACGACGCGCAGCTGAAGAGTTTTGGCTGTCAGGTCGGAGACGACGGCACGATCCGCGTGGACATCGGCCGGTGAGCAGACCGCGGATAGTCGTGATCGGCGGCGGCGTGGGCAGCGCGGCCGCCATCACCGAGCTGCGCAAGGAGGGCTTCGACGGCGGCATAACGCTCGTCAGCGCGGAGCACACCGTGCCGTACGAGCGGCCGCCGCTGTCCAAGGAATTCCTCCTGGGCACGCCCGGCGCCGGAGGGGTCGTCAAGGACACGGGATGGTATGAGCAGCAGGAGGTGGAGCTCCTCCTCGGCCTGCGGGGCACGCGGCTCGACCTGGCGGCCAAGACCGTTACCTTGTCCGACGACTCCGTGATCAGCTACGACGAGCTGCTGCTGGCCACCGGCGTGCGCCCGCGCGTCCTGCCTGGCCTGGAGGGCGACGGCGTCTGTTACCTGCGGACCGTCGATGATGCCACCGAGCTGCGAGATCGGATCCATGCCGCCGGGCACGTCGCCGTGCTCGGCGGCGGGTTCATCGGATGCGAGGTGGCGTCCTCGGCCATCCAGCTCGGCAAGCGCGCCACCATCCTCGAAGCGCTGCCTACCCTGCTGCACCGCGCACTCGGTCCTGCGCTGGGCGAAGTCGTCGCCGCCATCCACCGCGACGAAGGCGTCGACGTGCGCACCGGTCAGCTCGTACGGGCGTCCAGCCGCGCCCGGGCGGCGGCGTCAGGGTTAGCACCGCCGACGGCGCCGTCGACGCGGACGTCCTCGTCATCGGCGTCGGGACGGTGCCCAATCAAGAGCTAGCGGAGCAGGCCGGGTTGCCGGCCGGGGACGGTATCGCCGTCGATGAGTACTTCGCCACGGCAGCGCCCGGTGTCTACGCCGTCGGAGACGTCGCCGCCCAGTACCTGCCGAGGTACGGGCGACGCGTACGCGTCGAGCATCACGACAGCGCCATCCGGCACGGACGTGCCGCGGCCCGCAACATGCTCGGCCAGCGCGAGCCGTTCAGCGATGTCCACTGGTTCTGGTCCGATCAGTACGAGCACAGCATCCAGAGCGCCGGCCTCATCGATGACACCGAACAGCTGATCATCCGCGGCTCGCTCGAGCAGCGCAGCTTCTCCGCGTTCGGCCTGGACGGCGACCGTCTCCGGGCGGTGATCTCGCTGAACCGGCCCCGGGACGTGCTCGACGTCCGCCGCCTGATCGCCCGCGACCACAGCGCCACCGCCGACCAGCTCCGCGACGAGTCGCTGCCGCTCAAACGGCTCGTCCCTGCGGCCGCCACCGCAACCTGAATGAGGACCGCGCATGGGTACGACACTCGCCGCTGAACTGCACATTGACGAGCCGCAGATGCGGGTCGCGAAGAGCGACGGCCGCGCCGCGCTTGGCGCCATCATCGGCAAGCCCGTCATCGCCGCCCGCGCCCGGCTGCGTTTCGGCCCCGGCCGCACGTACGAATCAGTCGCCCGGCTGCTCGATCGCGCCATCGTGCAAGCGGAAACCGCGGGTCTCGACCCGGAGCTGCTGGTCGTGGCCGACGGCAGCGCGCAGCCCGGAGAGGACATCGTCCGGGTGCGGCGCAAAGCCCACGGCGTGGCGGACTGGATCCACAGCCCGACCTGCCGCGTGCAGATCACCCTGCGTCCGGCCGGCCTGTACGCGACGGCCGGCACGGATCTGCTCCAACCCCCCGCAGAGCCGCCCGTTCCCGCCGCTGCTCCGGAAGTTCCAGCAGAAGCGGCCGGCGAGCGAGTCACCGCCGTCCGTGAGGCGCTGTCCGATGTCATCGACCCCGACCTGGGCGTCAACATCGTCGATCTCGGATTCGTCCGCGCCGTCACCATCGAGGGGCAGACCGCCGTCATCGCCATGACCCTCACCTCCGCGGCGTGCCCCCTCACCGGTGTCATGGAGAACCAGATCCGCACTGCACTGGCCTCGCTCGGCTGCATCGAAGACTTCCGCGTCGACTGGCAGTGGGTACCGGCCTGGCGGCCCGCTGACATTACCGACAGCGGCCGTGAGCAGCTGCGAGCCATCGGCTTCACTATCTAGCCCGGGTGGCTCCGGCCGGCACTGGCCATCCGCCTTCGTTGCGCACGATGGCTGGCTCAGCCGCTCTCTGGCGATGCGGCGGGCAGCGCCGCGGTCTCGTCCAGGCCGAGGAGCCCGGCAGTTTCGGCGGCGCCTTCGGCCAGCTCCTCCAGGACCGGTTGCGGCCGGTGCAGGTAGCGTCGGCCGCGCAGCGCCGAGGCCACGACGGCGATCCCGGTCGCGACGGCCGCGAAGGTGAACGCCAGGTGCATGCCGGCGGCGAAAGGCTGCTCAATCAGCTGGGGGAAGAACGACAGGCCGGTGATGTAGGCGGCCTGGCTGGCCGGCAGGTGCTGCAGCGCACCGGTGGGGCCGAGCAGTTGCTTGATCGGGTTGTAGCCGAGGAAGGCCGAAAACAGGCTGCCGATCGGCGGCTCGTTGGCCACGACGCGGGCGGCGCCGGGAGCGACGCCGGCCGCGACGAGCCCGCGGTACAGGTGGCTGGGCAGCCGCGACGCCAGCCCCAGGGTGACGATGGTGAAGAACAGGCCCATCGACAGCACCGTGGCCGAGTTCTGGAAAGTGTTGAGCATGCCCGCGCCCGCGCCGCGCTGCTCCGGCGGGAGGCTGTTCATGACCGCGGCCTGGTTCGGCGAGAAGAACAGGCCCATGCCGACCGCGAACAAGAAGATCAGCAGGGCGAACCAGACATAGCTGAAGTTGATCGGCAGCAGCTCGAGCAGCAGGAACGTCACGCCGGAGATGATCAGTCCGCCGGTGGCGAAGAGCCTGGCTCCGTACCGGTCGGACAGCACCCCGGAGATCGGGCCGAGCAGCAGGAACCCGATGGTGAGCGGGATCATGTAGATGCCGGCCCACAGCGGGGTCCGGTCGAAGCTGTACCCGTGCTGTGGCAGCCAGATGCCCTGCAGCCAGATGATCAACATGAACTGCAGGCCGCCCCGGCCCAGCGCGCCGAGCAGGCCGGCGATGTTCCCGGCGGTGAACGCGCGGATCCGGAAAAGCCCGAGCCGGAACATCGGCTCGGGGACGTGCAGCTCGATCCACGCGAACAGGCCCAGGGTCGCCAGCCCGCCGAACACCGCGGCCAGCACCCACGGGTTGGTCCACCCGGTGGGGTGCCCGCCGTAGGGGAGCAGCGAGTAGACGATCCCGGTGAGCAGGGCGATCAGGCCGACCGCGAACGCCACCAGGGACAGATGTGTCCAGCCAGATGTGTCAGCTCGACGAGACTCCGGCGGGCGCTACGTCGGCGAGCCGGCCCGCTCTCCCTGCCGGACATGGACAGCAGGCCTGGGCGTCCGATGGGATACCTGACTTACGCGGTAAGCGGGCCGATCCGGCCACCGCGGCGGCTCTAGGCCGCAAGCCCCCCCGGAGAGGCCGGCCGCGGCGCTGGCGGTCCCGGCGGATCGCACCGTAGGCACGGGGATAAATACGGGTACCGAACGGCCGGGCGCGGGGCCCGGGCGCCTGTGAGTGCCCCAATGCGCGGGAGTGCCCGGATGCCGGGGAGTAGCCGCGAGGCGGTCGGGAGCCGACTCCCCTGGCCCGCGGTCCGCGGTGGTCACCAGCCAGAGCCGTCGCGTCGGCTCGGTCATGGCGTGCTGGCAGCGGAACTGGCAGCTCACGCAGCCGCCGGCCGCAGCCCGGCGGCGGCGGGTGGACATGAAGGTCGCGAAGACGAGCGCCGCGGCGACAGCCGCGCCGGCGGTCGCCGCCGTCACCGCCAGCATGAGGGCGGCGGTGTCAAAGAAGTGACTGACCGGCCGGGAGAACAGCAGCAGCGCGACGATCGCGATGGCCGCCAGCCGGCTCGCAGGGCGGGCATAACAGACCATGTTCAGCCTCTGTTCGCTTGCGTGCCGTCGAGGAAGTGGCCGTGCGCCGTTGCCGTCCTATTCCTGAATCGCTCAGTTGGGCGGAAAAGTCAAGACCCAGTGTCGACCGGCTGTGAGCGCAGCGTGATGAAGGCCAGCAGCCCGGCGGCCAGCGCCAGCCCGGCCGACAGGTAGAGCGCCGCGTGCAGGCCGTCGTGGAAGGCCGTGTAAGCCGCGCCGATTACCTCCTGGACCAGCTTCCCGAACCCCGCGTAGGCGCCGGTGTTCTGCGGGATCTGGCCGGTCTCGATGGCCGTGACGACCAGGCCCTGGAAGCTGGGCGGCACGCCGAGATGATTCATCTGCGTGATGAGGCTGGCGTGCAGCTGCGAATACACCAGCGAGCCGAGCACCGCGACCCCGGTGACGGCGCCCATCTCCCGGCTGGTGTTGGTGGCCGACGCGGCCATGCCGGAACGCTCCGGCGGCACCGCGGCCAGCACCGAGGAGGTAATCGGCACCACGGTGGTGCCGATGCCGATACCGGCCAGCCCGAGCGTCAGCGTCAGCGGGCCGTAATCCGGGTGCGGGGAGAGATAGCCGTCCGTCAGGAACAGCCCGCAGGCGAACAGCAGGCAGCCGATCGTGATCGACCAGCGGGGCCCGGCCAGTACCGTCCAGCGTCCCGCCAGCACCGACGACAAGATCATCAGGACGGTCATCGGCAGGAAGACGACCGCCAGCCGGTAGCCCGACGCGCCTACGACCTCGACCAGGTACAGCGCGGTGAAGAAGAAGATGGCGAACGTGGAGAAGTAGGTGCAGAACGCGACGATGTTGGCCGTGGTGAACTGCGGCACGCGCAGGAAGCGCAGGTCAAGCAGCGGGTTCGGGGCGCGGCGCTCCCACCAGCCGAAGGCCGCGAACATGACCGCGCTCAGGCACAGCAAGATGATCACGGCGGCCGAGCCGAACCCGGCCGACTCCGCGTCGATGATCGCGAACACGAGCGTGGCGAGTGCCCCCGCGCCGAGGATCGTGCCGGCGGTGTCGACGCGCGCCGCCGTGGGGTCGGCGCTTTCCGGCAGGATGATCGCCGCGACGATCAGGGCGGCCAGCCCGAATGCCAGGTTGAACCAGAAGATGCCCCGCCAGTTCCAGACCCCGATGAGCACTCCGCCGACGACCGGGCCGGCCGCGAGCGCGAACCCTGACGTCGCGGCCCACACGCCGATCGCCCGGCTCCTGGCCTTGGCGTCCGGATACAGATGCCGGAGCATCGACAGCGTGCCCGGCTCGCTGGCGGCGGCGCCCAGGCCCATCACCGCGCGGCCCGCGATGAGCACCTGGACGTTCGGGGCGAGCGCGCACATGACCGAGCCTGCGCAGAAGACCCCGGCGCCGGCCAGCATGACCTTCTTCCGGCCGAGCTCGTCTGCGATCATGCCGCAGGCCAGCATGATGCTGGCGAAGGTGAGGGCATAGGCGCCGACGACCCACTGCAGGTCGGCCACGTTCGCCTTCAGGCTGGTCTGCACGTCTCCGAGTGCGACGCTGACCACGGTGTTGTCGAGGAACGTCAGGAAAAGCAGCGTGCACAGCGTCGCGAGGGCCAGCGCCTGGCCGCCCCGGCCGACGGCGCCGCCCTCGCCGTGCCGGTCACCGGAGAGTGCCTCCGCCTGACTAGCCAACCGAGCGGCCCTGCCTTAGCCGGCCGAACTGCACGCGGCTGGCACCGAGCCGCCGGGCACCAGCTTCAACAGGGCGCAAAGGCTGGCGTCGCCGACCTTCCAGACACCGCCCTGGTTCACAGCCGTGCCGGTCTGGCCGCCCAGGAGCGTCGTAGAGCCCGACACGATGTCGTAGCTCACGGTCGCCTTGGTCGGGGAGGTCACCACCACCTTGGTGACCTTGGCCGCGATTCCGCTCGCTAGAGGCAACTTGGCAAAGTCGTTGATGGCCGTGGTGAACACGCTCCCGTTTTGCAGCAGGGCGACCTTCTGCGCGGTGGGGGTGCTGGAGCTGAAGAACTTCTCCCAGTTCGCGGTGATCTGGGCCACGGCCCCGGAACTTGACCCGGTGCTTGAGCTGCTTGGGGCAGCGGAGCTGGCAGCGGGCGACGAGGCTGGAGAGCTCGATGATGAGGTCGAAGCAGGCGTGCTGGAACTACTGCTGCAGCCGACAACCGTCATGGCGAGTGCCAGGCCCAGCGCGGGAGCCAGGATAATCCGGCGAGCCGAGAGATTGAATCGCATGACGCGCCTCCTTTGTCTCAGTCGGATGTACTGCTGAAGGCTGCCATTGCTAGTGGATCTGAAGTGCTTGCTGAGAGTCTGCACCGAATGTTTCCCCAGGTGTGGCCAGCTACCCATGGCTGGCCGACGCGCGCGTCAGGGTGGACGGGCCCAAGCAAGGTGACGGGGCGGCCGCGCCGCCCGGCTGCATCGCGCCTACCAGCGGAAATGCACGAACAGGCGGCCGAAGTTCTTCGAGTCCTTCTCCACCCGGTGGTATTTCGCCTTGATCTCTTTTTGCTCAAGGAACCGCAGCACATGCTTCTTGAGCTGTCCGGAACCCTTGCCCGGGATGATCTCGACCAGCGGCGCCTTCTTCGCCACGGCCTCGTCGATGATCGCCTGCAGCGCCTGGTCGATGTCCTGTCCCCGGTTGTAAATGTCGTGCAGGTCAAGTTTCAGCTTCATGATCACCGCCAGCGGCGCCGGAAGCGCCTGAGTCTGAACCCGCGCCCTCGCCAGGCCCCTTCTCCTGAGGACACAGTATCGCGATGATCGACGCGACCGTGCCGGCCGGCTCGTCCGCCGGGACCACCGAAATTACCCGCTCATCCGGCTGAGGCGGCTCCAGGGCGTCGAGCTGGGTGCCGAGCAGTTGCTCAGGGAAGAAGTGACCGTGCCTGGCGGCCAGCCGCCGGGCGAGCACCTGGCGATCCACGGCCAGGAAGACCATCCGGGCCTCGGGACGGCCGCCGAGTAGCATGTCGCGGTAGGAGCGCTTGAGCGCCGAGCAGGTGACCACGGCCGACTCGCCACCTGCGATGCGATCGTCCATCCAGGCCACGATGGCCCGCAGCCACGGCCGGCGATCCTGGTCAGTCAGCGAGATCCCGGCCCGCATCTTCTCGATGTTCGCGGCCGGGTGGAAGTCGTCGGCGTCGGCGAACCGCCAGCCCAGGCGGCCGGCGAGCATGGCGCCCACCGTCGTCTTGCCGCTGCCTGACACACCGGCCACGATCAGGATCACTGGGCAGCAGTGTAGTCATGCGACCGCGCGGTCCGCGGATTCTGAGGCCGTTGAGAGCCTGCTGAGAAAGTCCGGGTGAATACTCGGCTGGCCGTAAGGGCGCGCAGATCGAGGTGCTCGGCCAGATCCCGGTGCTGTTCTCCGACTACAACATCCAGAACCCGAGCTTGGGGGGCTTCGTGACCACCCAGGATCACGGCCTGCTCGAGTTCCTGCTGGTTTTCACCAAGGCCGCCTAGGAGACCTCGTAGCCCACGACGACGTCGCCGGCGTCCTGCCGGCGCACCGAGATCACCCCGGTCTTGCTCGCGTTCGGGAACGCGAGCACGGCCTGGCCCTTGGCGGAGTCCACGGTGACGTTGTTCGTGATGTGCCACAGGGTGTCGTGGATCGCCACCCTGAGCACCGCGGGCGCCAGGCCCTGGAGGCCGTTGTCGCAGCCGAAGGCGATCTTTGTCCCGCTGCCGAGCGGCACCGTGATCACCGTGACGGCGTTGGCGCCGGTGTTGAGCTGGCCTGACTGCACTTCGACCTCCACGTTCGGCTGGAATGAGCTGATCCACGTGTTCAGCTCGGCCGCGGTCCCGTTGAACACGTCGTTATCGTGGGTGCTGGTCGCGGCCGACTGCCAGAACTTCCATGCCCTCCAGGGCGCCGGCGCGCTCGGCGTGGCCGACTGGAAGATGGCCAGCCAGAGCGGGTACGAGCCGAGCCCCGCGCAGTTACCCGAGGTGATGAAGTCGAAGAACGAGTACACGCCGCACGGATTGTGCGGGCGCAGCGACACCAGCCTGGCCATGAACGCGCGCGCGCAGGCGGCCACGGCGGCCGGTGACGATCCCGCCGTCTCGTTGTCAAGCCACAGCATGTCGGTGGTCTCGAGGCCGACCTTGCTGACCGTCTCCACGAAGTAGCTCGCCTGCGCCGCCCCGTCGCGGCCCGGCTCGAGGAAGTGATAGGCCCCCCGCGCCAGCCCCTTGGCCTTGATTCGCGGCCAGTTCCAGGACAGGAAGGGGTCAGGAGAGTTGGTGCCGGGCTCGCCCAGGCCCTGGCTGGCGCGGCAGATGCCGAACGACAGGCCCGACGTGCCGGCCCAGTCGAACTGCCCGGCGAAGTTCGAAACGTCAATGCCCAGGGCGTTTGCTGCCATTGGCGGCCACCCTCCCCTCCCGCGTCGCTGCGATCGTAGCGTAGGAGATACTGGGCACGAGGGCTGATCGCGGTGACGCGGGAGGTGACGCGAGCGCTATGGGAACCCGTAGCTGGATCGGGTCGTGGCCGGTCTACCGGCAGCTGACCGGAACCGACCGCCGTGGCCTCGGCGCCGCGGCCAAGAGCGAGCACCCCCGCGTGGCGCGGACCAGCACCGCCGACTCGGTAGTCAAGTCGGTCTGCCCGTATTGCGCGGTGGGGTGCGGGCAGAACGTGTACGTCACGGACGGCACGGTCGTCCAGATCGAGGGTGATCCGGATTCGCCGGTCAGCCGCGGGCGGCTGTGCCCCAAAGGTTCCGCCAGCTTGCAGCTCACCACCGGGGGCGCCCGGCAATACAAGGTCAAGTACCGGCGGCCGTTCGGCCAAGACTGGGAAGACCTGGACCTGGACACCGCGATGGACATGATCGCGGACCGGGTGATCGCGGCCCGCCGGGACGGCTGGCAGCAGGAGGTGGACGGCGCCCGCACCCGGCGGACGCTGGGGTTCGCCAGCCTGGGCGGGGCGACGCTGGACAACGAGGAGAATTACCTGATCAAGAAGCTGTTCACGGCTTTGGGCGCGATCCAGATCGAGAATCAGGCGCGGATTTGACACTCCTCGACCGTCCCCGGTCTGGGGACTAGCTTCGGCCGTGGCGGCGCGACCACGTTCCAGCAGGATCTGGTGAACGCGGACTGCATCGTGATCGAGGGCTCGAACATGGCTGAGTGTCATCCGGTGGGGTTCCAGTGGGTGATGGAGGCCAAGGCGCGCGGCGCGACGGTGGTCCATATCGACCCGCGGTTCACCCGGACCAGCGCGGTGGCCGACCTGTACGTGCCGATCCGGGCCGGCGCCGACATCGTGTTCCTCGGCGGGATCATCAATTACGTCCTGGCGAACGAGAAGTACTTCCGTGACTACGTGGTGTCCTACACCAACGCGGCGGCGCTCCTGACCGAGGACTTCGCCGACACCGAGGACCTGGACGGGGTGTTCTCCGGCCTGAACCGCGAGCACCGCACCTACGACTTCGAGACATGGCGCTACCAGGGTGGCGATGTGTCGGCGGCGGCGGGGCGGCGCGATCGAGTTGACCGCGGTGACGCGCACCGGCAGGTGCGCCGGGCGGGACGCGGGGAGACGCACGGCGCAGGCGGCGCCGCGGCGCACCCCGATCCGGACCGGGACGAGACACTGCAGCATCCCCGGTGCGTGTTCCAGGTGCTGAAACGCCACTTCGCCCGGTACACCCCGGAGATGGTCGAGCAGGTCTGCGGCGTGCCACCCGAGGCGTTCGCCCGGGTCTGCGAGCTGGTGACGGAGAATTCGGGTCCCGACCGCACTACGGCGTTGGTCTACAGCGTCGGGTGGACCCAGCACACCGTGGGCGTGCAGTACATCCGCACCGCCGCCATCCTGCAGCTGCTTCTCGGCAACATCGGCCGGCCGGGGGGCGGCATCCTCGCGCTGCGCGGGCACGCCTCCATCCAGGGCTCCACCGACATCCCCACCCTGTTCGACCTGCTGCCCGGCTACCTGCCGATGCCGCACGTGCATGGCAACGAGGATCTCGCTACCTATGTGCACGCCGAGAGCATGGACAAGGGCTTCTGGGCCAACATGAGCACCTACATGGTCAGTTTGCTCAAGGCCTGGTGGGGTGAGGCGGCCACGTCGGCCAATGACTTCTGTTACGACTACCTGCCGCGGCTGACCGGCAGCCACAGCAGCTACGAGACGGTGGTAGCGCAGCTCGAAGGCACCTGCAAGGGCTACTTCCTGATGGGGGAGAACCCGGCCGTCGGTTCGGCGAACGGCAGGATGCAGCGGCTCGGCATGGCGAACCTGGACTGGCTCGTCGTGCGGGACCTGGCCATGATCGAGAGCGCGACTTTCTGGAAAAACGGGCCGGAGATCGAGACCCAGGAAATGCGCACCGAGGACATCCGCACCGAGGTGTTCTTCATGCCCGCCGCCGCGCATACCGAGAAGAACGGCTCGTTCACCAACACGCAGCGGATGCTGCAGTGGCATCATCAGGCGGTCGAGCCAGCCGGAGACGCGCGCAGCGAGCTCTGGTTCATGTACCATCTCGGCCGCCGCATCCGGGAGAAGCTGGCCCCGGGGGGTCTGGGGGGCGTCCCCCCAGAAAGCACGGTAGCTAACGAGACGGACCGGCCCGTGCTGGACCTCACCTGGGACTATCCGGTGGAGGGGCCGTTGTCTGAACCGTCGGCCGAGGCGGTGCTCGCGGAGATCAACGGTTTCGATGCCGAGCAGCGCTCGCTGTCGTCCTACCTGCAGCTCAAGGACGACGGTTCCACGGCGTGCGGCTGCTGGATCTACTGCGGCGTGCGGGCCAACGGCGTCAACCAGGCCGCCCGCCGTAAGCCGGGCGGCGAGCAGAGCTGGGTCGCCCCGGACTGGGGCTGGGCGTGGCCGTTGAACCGGCGGATCCTGTACAACCGCGCCTCCGCCGATCCGGACGGCAAGCCGTGGAGCGACCGCAAGGCGCTGGTCTGGTGGGATGACGACGCCGGCAAGTGGACGGGGCACGACGTGCCGGATTTCGTGGCCGACCGGCCTCCGTCGTACCGGCCGCCCGAAGGCGCCACCGGCGTGGACGCGATCTCCGGCATCGATCCCTTCATCCTGCAAGCCGACGGCAAGGCCTGGCTGTTCGCGCCCGCGGGCGTGCTGGACGGTCCGCTGCCGGCGCACTATGAACCGCAGGAGTCCCCGTTTGCCAACCCGCTGTACGCCCAGCAGCGAAATCCGGTCAGGGAGATCATCAGGCATCCGCAGAACCCGTTCCAGCCCTCCGGCAGTGAGCCGGGCGCCGGGGTGTTCCCCTACGTCGCCACTACGTACCGGCTCACCGAGCATCACACCGCGGGCGGCATGTCGCGCACGCTGCCCTACCTGTCCGAGTTGCAGCCCGAGTTCTTCTGCGAGGTCTCGCCGGCGCTCGCGGCCGAACGGGGTCTGTCGCACCTGGGCTGGGCCACGATCATCTCGGCGAGGACCGCGATCGAGGCGCGCGTCCTGGTTACCGAGCGCATCCGGACGATCCAGGTGCAGGGACGTCAGTTGCACCAGATCGGGCTGCCGTATCACTGGGGGACCAACGGCCTCAGCACCGGGGACTCCGCGAACGACCTGGCGCATCTCGCGCTTGACCCGAACGTGCACATCCAGGAGGTCAAGGCGCTGGCGTGCGACATCCGGCCCGGTCGCCGCCCGCGAGGGCCGGCCCTCCGGCAGCTGGTGCGGGAGTATGCCGAACGGGCCGGAATTACCGATGACACCGGCACGGAGGTCTGATGAGTGCTGATCCCGCCGCTCGCGCCGGCCATCTCGACCATCCCGCCCGGGTGGGCTTTTTCACCGATACCTCGATATGTATCGGGTGCAAGGCGTGCGAGGTGGCCTGCAAGGAGTGGAACGCCGTGCCCGAAGACGGGCTGAGCCTGTCCGGGATGTCGTACGACAACACGGTGGGCCTAGGCGCGTCGACCTGGCGCCACGTGGCGTTCATCGAGCAGTCTGTTCCGGCGGCCGCGGATGCCGCGGAGGGCGTGCGGTGGCTGATGGCCAGCGACGTGTGCAAGCACTGCACGGAATCGGCCTGCCTGGACGTGTGCCCGACCGGGGCGCTGTTCCGCACGGAGTTCGGTACGGTCGTGGTCCAGGACGACGTGTGCAATGGCTGCGGCTACTGCGTTCCAGCCTGCCCGTTCGGCGTGATCGACCGGCGTGAGGAGGACGGGCAGGCGCACAAGTGCACCCTGTGCTACGACCGGCTGGGCGCGGGCATGGAGCCCGCCTGCGCGAAGGCGTGCCCGACCAAGTCCATCCAGTTCGGCCCGCTGGATGAGCTACGCGAGCGTGCCCAGCTGCGCGTCGAGGACTTGCGGGAAGCCGGGCAGGACAAGGCGCAGCTGTACTTGCACGACCCGGAGGACGGCATCGGCGGCGGCGGGGCGTTCTTCCTGCTGCTCGATGAGCCTGAGGTGTACGGCCTGCCGCCCGACCCGGTCGTCACCACCCGCGACCTGCCCGGCATATGGCGGCATGTCGGCATCGCTGCGGCCGGGCTCGCCGCCACGGCGGTGGCGCTCGGTCTTGGCAGGCGGAGGTGAGGCCCGACGTGAACGTACCGGTCCGCCCGGACGGCCACGGGCGGCGGCGCCGCCGGGGCGAGCAGCCCATGGTGCCGGACGCGGAGTTCGCCTCCTACTACGGCCGCCCGGTGATCAAAGAACCGGTGTGGAGAGTGCCGGACGTCCCCGGATACCTGTTCCTCGGCGGCCTCGCCGGCGCGTCGTCGGTGCTGGCGGCCGGCGCCCAGCTGTCCGGCTACCGCGAGCTGGCGAAGGTCGCGAAGGTCAGCGCGCTCGGCGCGATCAGCCTGTCGGCCGTCGCGCTGATCCATGACCTGGGCCGGCCCCAGCGGTTCGCGAACATGCTGCGGGTCTTCAAGCCGAGTTCGCCGATGAGCGTCGGCTCCTGGCTGCTGGCCGGGTACGGTCCAGTCGCGGGCGCCGCCGCGGTGTCCGAGGTGACGGGGATGCTGCCGAAGGCCGGGCTGGCGGCCACGCTCGGCGCCGGGCTGCTCGGCCCGGCCATCGCGACCTACACCGCCGCGCTGATCTGCGACACGGCGGTGCCAGCGTGGCACGCGGGCTACCGGGAGATGCCTTACGTGTTCGCCGGCTCCGCGGCCGGCGCGGCGGGCGGCCTCGGCCTGCTCGCGACCCGCCCGGCCGACGCGGAACCCGCCCGTAAGCTGGCCGTTCTCGGCGGCGCCGTCGAGCTCATCGCCAAGCGGCAGCTGATCAGCCGGCTCGCCGGATCCTCTGGGCCCGGATCCTCTGGGCGGGGCCTCGCGGAACCCTACGAGGCGGGAACGACGGGTGCCATTCTGCGGCTCGCGGAGATCCTGACCGCGGGCGGGCTGGCCGGGGCGGTGCTCGGGCGGCGGAGCCGTGCCGTTTCCGCGGTGGCCGGCGCGTCGCTGGTCGCGGCCTCGGCCCTGACCAGGTTCGGGATCTTCGAGGCGGGCATGGCCTCGGCCAGGGACCCGAAGTACACGATCGTTCCCCAGCGCCGCCACCGGGATAGTCCGGCACCACCATAGCCGCTCGTGACCGCGGCGGAATGAACTGGTGCCCGCCGCTGTTATGGGGTACAGTCACATTTTAAGTGGTGCTCGCTATTGCGGGCAACGGCCCATCGAGCGGCCAGGATTATAGCTCCGTCAGCCAGGCCCCGGGGATCTACCGGGAGTTGACGTCGAGCCGATGACTAAAGTTTTCCCGGATTTTCCGGTGGTTATCCGCGTCCCCGGATGGCTCGTCTGCCCTGCTAGAGCACCTCAGATGCCATCCCTGGCACCCACCCGGCACTCCCGCGGACATTAGCTCCCCCCGCCGCGCCAGCGCTTTTTCTGGCGTGCCCGAATTCAGCGCGGATGGCCCATATCCACTTCTCCGCAGAAAAGGAAATCCATTCATGACAGCAACAATGCAAGATTCAGCTGCGCCGCCTCAGGTGAAGCAAGTCCCTGCGGCTATCCCGGTGTCCGGCATCGTCGACATAGGGGATGGCCATGCCTTCGTGCGCACCTCCGGCTACCAGCGCGGCCCGGCCGACGTGTACGTCTCCGCCGGGCAGATCCGGCAGTACGGGCTCAGGAAGGGCGACAAGATCGAGGGCGTGGCCCGCCCCAATGGCGCCGCCAGCCCCGGTGGCACGGGCCGCTCCGAGGGCAGAGGCCGCTCCGAGGGCAGAGGCCGCTCCGAGGGCAGAGGCCGCTCCGATGGCACGGGCGGCTCCAACGGCACGGGCGGCTCCAACGGCACGGCGCGCGGCAAGTTCAATCCGCTGGTCCGGGTCGACACCGTCAACGGGATGTCACCTGAACTCGCGCAGCCCCGCCCGCACTTCGACGACCTGACTCCGCTTTACCCCCAGCAGCGCCTGCGCCTGGAAGAGGGGGACGCGTCGGCGACGGCGCGGATCATCGACCTGGTCGCGCCGATCGGCAAGGGCCAGCGGGGTCTCATCGTGTCCCCGCCGAAGGCGGGCAAGACGATGGTCCTGCAGTCGATCGCCGCCGCGATCGCGAACAGCCACCCCGAGGTCGAGCTGATGGTGGTGCTCGTCGGCGAGCGCCCAGAAGAAGTCACCGACCTGCGCCGGTCGGTCCGCGGCGAGGTCATCTACTCGACGTTCGACCAGGCGACCGAGGATCACATCAGGGTGGCCGAACTGGCCATCGAGCGCGCCAAGCGCCTGGTGGAACTGGGTGCCGACGTGGTGGTGCTGCTCGATTCCATCACCAGGCTGGGCCGGGCCTACAACCTGGCGGCCCCAGCCAGCAGCAGGACCCTCGCGGGCGGGGTCGCGGCCACCGCCCTGCAGCCGCCGCGCCAGTTCCTCGGCGCCGCGCGCAACGTGGAAGACGGCGGTTCGCTCACCATCTTGTCCACCGCGCTCGTCGACACCGGCTCGCGGCTAGACGACGTGCTGTTCGAGGAGTTCAAGGGCACCGGGAACATGGAGCTGCGGCTCCGCCGCGAACTGGCCGAGAAGCGCATCTTCCCGGCGATCGACGCGATGCCTTCCGGCACCCGCCACGATGAGCTGCTGATGTCCCCGGACGAATACCAGGCGGTCGGCAAGCTGCGCCGCGCGCTCGGCGCCCTCGACTCCCAGCAGGCCCTCGAGCTGCTCCTGGACAAGACCAGGCACACCGCCTCCAACCCGGAATTCCTCAGCCAGATCCAGCGGTCCCGCTAAGCCGGACCGCCCCGCTTCCCACGCCGAGCACGCTCACGCCGAGCCCGCTGCTCACGCCGAGCACGCTCACGCCGAGCCCGCTGCTCACGCCGAGCCGGGCTCAATACGCCGCGCTACGCTCAGCGCCGCTCCCCAGTGCCGCCGCACCGAGCCGTCCTCGCGCAGCGCCAGGCGCCGCCTTATCTCGCCGAACAATCTCTCCCGTTGCCAATCTGCCATGAGCAGATGCCCGGAGAACGTGCTGAGCAGCTCGATGTACTCCTCCGCGCGGTAGACCCGCTCCCAGTCGAACTGGCGGACCGCGATGATCTCGAAGAGCCCACTGGCCTCGATTTCGGCCCGGTCGCCGGTGAGTTCCCCCGGACGGGGCCACCGTGGACCCGGCGGCAGGCCTTCGCCGATCTCCTCGTAGACGTCCTGGATCTCGCGGAAGAACGGATCGCCCCTCTCGGGGAACACGTGTTCCTGCTTCCAGATGGCCAGATGACCGCCGGGACCAAGCGCCTGCCACGCCCGCTGGTAGCGGACCGCAGGGTCGATCCAGTGCCAGGCCGTGGCCGCGTACACTAGGCGGGCCGGCTCACGCGGCCGCCACTCCTCGAACCGCCCCTCCACCACCTCGACCTAGAAGCCAGCCAGGTTACGGCGGGCCGCGGCGGCGAGTTCGGCGCCGAGTTCGACGCAGGTGATCCGGAAGCCGCGCCGGGCCAGCGGGCGGGTCGCCTTGCCGGTAGCGCCGCCCACCTCCACCAGGTGGTCGCCTGGTGCGAGGCCGGCCAGGGCGACGAGCTCATCGAACAGGGCCTCGGGATAGTCGGGCCGCACCCGGTCGTAGATCTCGGCGGCCCGGTTGAACGTGTGCCGCAGCCGTTCACGCTCATCGTCCGGACGCACCGGGCAAGTATGCCACCGATGATCCTGGACGAGATGGGTCGTCATAATGCGTACGGGGCACCCGCCGGAAGGAGACCCTATGCCCACCCAAGACATCGCGACCGGCTACTACCTTGAGCCCGGGGTCATGACCGCGCCGGGAAGCTACCAGGCGCTGTTCGCGGACCTGCCGCACGGGATCGCCGCTCTCGCCAAGGTCGCCCACGGCCTGCTGATCCACGAGCACATCGCCGGCGCGTACGGGGTCACGCTGACCGAGGAGCGCCGGGCCAGCGTGTACGTACGACCCGTGGCGGGACTGCTCGGCCGCATGATGGCCGAGGACAGCCGCCCGCTCACCGTCGCCCGGGAGCCCGCGAACCGCCTGCCTGGCAACTGTCGGCATTTCACCGTGCTCGCCGCCGCCATGCTGCGTGCCCAGGGCATGCCCGCCCGGGCCCGGTGCGGTTTCGGCGGCTACTTCGGCTCCGGCGCGTTCGAGGACCACTGGGTCTGCGAGTACTGGAGCGAGTCCGCGCAGCGCTGGATGCTGGCCGACTTCCAGATCGATGACGTCCAGCTGCAGCTGTTCGACGTGGATTTCGACCTGATGGAGGTTCCGCGCGACAAGTTCCTGGTCGCGGGCGACGCGTGGCGGCTGTGCCGCGACGGCGACGCGGACCCGGCCAAGTTCGGGCTGAGCCTCATGAACGAGGCCGGCTACTGGTGGATCGCCGCCAACCTGGTGCGCGACGTGGCCGCGCTCAATAACATGGAGATGCTGCCGTGGGACGTGTGGGGGGCCATGCCCGCCCCAGATGACACCATCGACGACGAGCGTCTCGCGCTCTTCGACCATCTGGCCGAGCTCACCCGCGACCCCGACGCAACATTCGCTGACCTGACCGCCGCCTACACCGGCGACCCCCGCCTCCACGTCCCCCCGACCGTCTACAACGCCGTCCTGAACCGCACCGAACCGGTCCTAGGCGAAGATCGTGGGTGGTTACTGCCCGTATAAGGGCAGTAACCACCCACGATAATGGGCGATCCACCGCTGTGTCCGATTCCCGCCAGTACAGGCGCGGAGCGGCGGGCATGCTTAAGGTATGACGCAAACGACAGAGATAACAGAGGCGCAGGGTACGGCACGCAAGACGGGCGCCGGCGGGCTCTGCTACCAGGCGATCCCGGGCGACGAGCTGGACGCCGTCCGGGCGGCGGGGCGGGACGAGGCGGGGAACCCGCTGAAGGTGCATGTGCACCACGAAGGCGGCGCGCCGCTGCGATGCTGCCTGCGCGAGGGCCGGGCCGGGGAGAGGCTGCTGCTGATCGCCTACACGCCGCCGGGCACAGCGGGTGCCTACGCCGAACGCGGGCCCGTCTTCATCCACGCGGAACGCTGCGAGGGCTACCTGACGCCGGGCGAATACCCGCCGGAGCTGGCCGGCCGCCAGCAGGTGGTCCGGGCCTACGACAAGCAGGGCCGGATCGCCGACGGCGTGCTGGTCGCGGACGGGCGGCAGGCCCAGGCCGCCATCGCGGAGCTCCTGGCCCGGCCCGAAGTCGAGCTCGTGCACCTGCGCAACGTCGGCTATGGCTGCTATAACTTTGCCGTCCGCGCGAACGGCTGAAGAGGCCCGGCGCGATCGGCCGAGGGCGGTGACAGCTGAGAACCTGGCGCGCCGGGGTCATCCGGCGGGTCGCGCATCCCGGGCGGGGGTTCACCCAGGGGCTGATCGCGGATGACGGGATGGTGTGGGAATCCACCGGGCTGTACGGGGGATCCGCGCTGTGCCGGTACCGGCTGGGCGCCGGCCAGGTGGAGCAGCGTGCGGCCCTGCCTGCCGGACTGTTCGGCGAGGGCATCTGCCGGCTCGGCGACACCATCTGGCAGCTCACCTGGCGGGAGCGGGTCGCCTTGCGCTGGGACGCCCGCACGCTCGAGCTGGTCGCCCGGGTGCCCTACAACCGGGAGGGCTGGGGCATCTGCGCCGCGGGCGGATACATCCTGACCAGCGACGGAAGCAGCGAACTCGTCCGGCGTGACCCGCGGACCCTGGACCCGCAGGCGGTGGTGCACGTCCGCTGCGCGGGCCGCCGGGTCCTCGGCCTGAACGATCTCGCCTGGTCGGCCGGCACGATATGGGCCAACGTGGCGGGCACGCACTACCTGGCCGGGATCGACCCGGACAGCGGTGAGGTCACCGACATCGTGAACGCCCGCCGGGCCGCGGAACGGCATCTGGGCCAGCCGCAGGCGATCATGAACGGGATCGCCGCGCTGCCCGCGGCGGGGGAGTTCCTGCTCACCGGGAAGGGCTGGCGGTCGATCCGGCACGTGCGGCTGAAGCCGGCCAGGGAAGGACTCGCCCAGCAGCGCCTGCTAGCGGGCCTGAGCCGATGACCGCCGGCCCGCTGACCGCCGGGCCGCTGACCGCCGGGCCGCTGACCGCCGGGCCGCCGGCCGGTAGGCGGTGATCCGCCGGATGCCCGGCCGCAGCGGCTTGTCGGTGTAGCCGCCGTCGGCCAGGCCGGCCCGCTGCTCGAACACGTTACGGGCGCCGAAGTCACCGGTCAGCGCCCAGGACACGCCTGCCGCCGCGAGGTAGAGCGGGACCATCACCACCCCGCCGCACCAGGCGTACTGGGTGGCGTGCCGCGCCTCATGCCAGAAGAGCCTCGAACCAGGAGCAAGCCCGTCCAGCCGGGTGATGATCACGTTGCCCAGGCAGAACGCCGGGGCAGGCGGCAGCGGGAGCCGGTACCCGGTGCCGAGGAACAACCCGTCCGCGCTGCGAACCGCCCGGGCGCCGCCGAGGGCGGCCATGCCCAGGCCAGCCAGCGTCGACCCGTTGGCCAGGTTGACCACCTGCCGCGCACGCAAGCCAGCGCGCATCGCCGCGGCCAGCGTCAGGGCTGGTCGGGGTGGTTGTGTCGGTTCAGCCCGGACGGATCGGCGTCGGCCGCGATCACTCCCGCCGTCCACGGCGGAACCGGCGCGGCCGGCACCGGCATGTTCAGCTGCTCCTGGCTGTGCTCGCGGTGGGCGCGGGCCGCCGCCAGGTGGTAATCGCTGAGCTTGGCCAGGAACTTCTCGTCGCTGTACGGCGCGCCGTCCACCAGGGGGCCGCGCGTGTGCTCGAGGACGGCGACGACGTCCTCGCCGCTCAGCGTCTTGTGCGACTCCAGGGCGTGCGCCAGGGCGAGAACGTCGTTCCTGTTCTCCCGGATGATCGTCTCGGTCCGCTTGAGCAGCTGGGTCAGGTTGTCCTCGATCCGGTCCGCGAGCGCGTGCCTGGCCTGAGCCTCGGGGTCCTGGCCCTTCTTCAGGGTCCCGCCCCGCCCGCCGCCGGGCGAGCCGACCTCGAGCCGCTTAGCCGTGGAGTACGAGGACACCGTGGTGCCCATGCCCCAGAAGCCCTCCATGAACGAGGCGACCGCGGTCGCGGACTCCAGGTCCCCGGACACCCCGGAGGAGCTGTCCTGTTCGAAGAACATCCGCTCTCCGGCCAGCGACGCCAGGGACACCAGGATGTCGGTCTCGTACTCGCTGCGCCACCTGGTGAACTGGTCCTCGGGCGGGATGCTCGCCACCATCCCGAGGTAGTCGCTGCCCTTCTCGATCGTCGCGATGTCGATCTCCATATGGTGGCGGGTGCGGAAGGCGACCAGCGCATGGCACGCCTCGTGCACGGCGACGGCGTGCCGTTCGCGCTCGATGTACTCCACGTCCTCCGGCGGCCCGAGCTCCTTGAGCTGCTTGGCCTTGATCACGTCCGGCCAGGTGATGACGTCACGCCCGTTCCTGATCGCGGTGATCAGCGACTCGTTGACCAGGTCCTTGATGGTGGCGCCGGTGGCGTAGGGCGTGATGGTGGCGAGCTTGTCCATCTGCTTCGCGCTCAGCTCGTGCCGCACCTTGGCGAAGTAACCCTCGTAGGTGCGGATCCGGCCCGCCTTGGACGGGTAGCCGACCTTGTAGATGCGGTCGATGCGGCCGGGGCGCAGCAGCGCCTCGTCCAGTGCCGACGGCATGTTGGTCGCCATCATGACCAGGATCCGGTACTTGGGCGGCGGCTTCGGCCGCATGCCGAAGATCCGCCGCACGTAGCGGTTGACGAAGCCGCGTGGCTTCTTCAGCCCGGACAGCTCGGTGAGCAGGGCCTGCAGCGTCCCCATGCCGCCGCCGTTGCCGCCGTTCATCATCCCGCCGATCATCTGCCGGCTCCGCCGGGTGTCCGGCTCATCGGTGATCGCCGATTCCATCGCGTGCCGGGCCAGCCGCCACTGCGTGTCTTCCGACAGGTAGGAGAACCCGTGGCAGCCAGCGTGCGCGAACGGCGCGGGTGAGGCGGGACCCCGCCCGCCGCCGACACCGCCCTGGGCCATCCCGCCGCGGTTGCCGAGCGAGTCGGCCTCGTCGAAGAAGACGATCACGCCGCCGTAGCGCAGCGCGAGCCGCCGCAGCTTGCGGAACAGCGACTTGACCTTGAGGATGCCTACACCCATGAACATGTTGATGAAGGCACCGGGGTCGACGAACACGTACGGCCGGCCGGTCTCGCCGGCCACCGCCTCGGCCATCAGCGTCTTGCCCGTCCCGGGCGGGCCCCACAGCAGCAGGCCGCCGGGGACGTAGCCGCCTCGCTCCTCGACCAGTTCGGGGTTCTCGAGGAAGATGATGTTTTCCTTGATCTTCTCGAGCACGTGGTCCTGGCCCCAGACGTCGTTGAACCTGGTCTGGATGTCATCGGGGTAATAGACGTCCACCCCGCCCCGGGACAGCAGCCAGAACAGGCCGATGAACTGCAAGGCGATGAACACGAACCCGAACGCGAGCTGGAGCACGAACGGCAGCACGTGCCAGATCAGCTGGGGTCCGCGAATGAGCGCGAGCACCGGCGAGGTGTGGATGATCTTCCCGACGACGAACGCGGCGACGATGAGCCAGAGCACCCAGGTCCACAGCCGCCACAGGCGGAACCTGCTCCAGTCCGAGACCCGGCGGTGGGTGACCCGCTCCATACCGCCGAACACCAGAGCGGTCCAGAACCGGTAATAGCCGCGCCAGTGCTCGCTGATCAGGAAGTGAACCTGCCTGAGCACTTCCAGGCCGGCCAGCACGAACACCCACCAGCCGGTCCGTACCTCGATCCGCACCGCGTCCGTGAACCCGACCAGGGGGTCGTTCGCCATCACCGACCAGACCAGCATGATCCATATCAGCGCCAGCAGAATGAGGAACTTGATCCGGTCCCAGAGCGCCAGCGGCTTCCTGGTCAGCCGGTGCGCGTCGACCGGCCGTCCCTCAGGGGCAGCCTGGGGAATCCGGTCCTGGCGAGGCTCCTTCGGCCGGCCACCGCGCGATGGCCCGATGATGTCCGCTGGCAGCGGTGGCGGTCCTTCGTCGGCGGTGGTGGCTTGAGCCTTGCTCATCACTGGCTCCTGATGGTAAACGACGACATGACGTCGTTGATCTGGGTCTGGTCACTGCTGTAACAGCTGGTTTCGCAGTGCAGCACGAGGAGGTAGACGACGGTCTGGTCGGCGTTGGTGAGCGCGACCTCATCAAAGGTGTCGGCGATGCCGCCGGTAAAGGTGTAATTAAAGGTCTCCCGCACCCCGTGCACGCCCTGGCCGAGCGTGAGCACCTGATCGCGGATCTGCTTGAAGCCGGTGAGCGGAAAGTTCTGCTGGGCCGCGTTCGTCCTCGCGGTGGAGGTGACCGGCAGGAAGAAGTCCCGCAGCGTGTCGTAAGACAGCTGGTTGCTCGCGGTGGAGGTGAGCTGGCCGACCTCGGCGAACACGAACGGCTGCGCGGTGTTAAAGGACAGGAAGTCGAGCGCCGTGGGCTTGTGGCCGGCCTCGTACGCGACCGTCCACCCGCCGCCTGAGCTGCCGGTGGCTTGCTGCAGCTCGGAGGAAAGCGAGGAGTCGCTGATCTTGTGCCAGCCGTAGGGGACCTTGAAGTACGTGCTCGCGCCGGAGTTGGCCACATAAGTGAACTGCGGCGCTGCGCATCCGGATACGGCGACCCCGAGGAGTAGCGCGCAACCCCCGACGAGGCCCTTTGCGACGCGGTGGGCCTTGCTCGCCAAGAGGTGCGACCTCCACGTAGGGACTACGTAGTGCCAAGTATGACGCCTTGATCCGCAATGGTACAGGTCTCGACGAGATAACGTACCGGGGACCCGGCGGTGGCGGTAGGTATGAGATCCCTTTCTTTGCGTGCTCATGTTAGACCCGCCGCCGTGCGGGTAAGCGGCCCCGGTACATAACCGGTCTCAGACCCGCTGACCCGGATGAAGGGGCGGTCCTCATGGAACGTTCAAGCACGACTCAGCTTCCCCGTGCCCAGGAACACTCGACCGGGGAGCTCGTCACAATGATGGCCGAGCAGGTTTCCGTGCTCATCCGCGATGAGCTGAAGCTCGCCCAGCTGGAGATGACCAGCAAGGGCAAGCAGGCGGCCCTCGGCGCGGGGATGTTCGGGGTCTGCGGCGTGGTGGCTGTTTACGGCGTGGGCTGCCTGCTAGCGTGCGCGATCATCGCCATCAGCGGTGTTGTGGCTGCTTGGCTCGCCGCGCTCATCGTCGGCGCGGCTTTGCTGGCCGCCGCTGGTTGCACGGCGCTCCTGGGCAGGCGACGCCTGCGAAGGGCTACGCCCCCGGTGCCCGAGGAAGCCGTCGCCAGCGTCAAGGCCGATGTCGAGGAAATCAAGGAAAGGGCGCACCGATGACCGCACCGGAAATTCAGCAGGAGATCGAACGGACCCGAGAGCACCTCGGCGAGACCGTGGAAGAGCTCGCCGCCAAGGCCGATATCAAGGCCAGGGCCCGGGTCAAGGCCGCCGAGTTGAAGGCCAAAGCACAGGACAAGGCCACCCAGGTGTCAGGGCGGGTGAGAGGCAAGACCGCTGATTTGCCCGGCCGGGTAAAAGATAGGGCCGCTGATGTGTCTGAGCGGGTTAAGCGGAGCCAGGTGACTCAGCGCCGCTGGCCGCTCGCGGTGACCGCCGGCATCGTGGTCGTCGGCGCCGCGGTCATCTGGAGGCGACGGAAGGCGTGACCACACTGAACCCACGGCATGGCCGGCCGGCCGCCGACGGCGTGGCCGGCCGCCGGGGCCCGGACCAGGGCCAGGAGTCGATACCGCCGCAGAACGACGTGTCGGGCGGCCCGCAGACGCCGCTTGAGCTGAGCGGGACCGGCTGGAAGAACACGCTCAAGCGCACCGGCAAGAAGTTCACGCGTGACCGGTGCAGCCTGACCGCGAGCAGCCTGGCCTTCCACTGGTTCCTGGCGCTGTTCCCGGCCCTCATCGCCCTGCTCGGCCTGGCGAGCCTGGTGCACATCGGGTCAAGCACAGTGCAGCACCTGGTTCACGGCCTTGACAAAGCACTCCCGCCGGGAGCCTCGACGGTTTTCAGCCAGGCCATCCAGTCGGCCGCCAGCCGCTCATCGGCTGGTTCACTGACGGCTGTGATCATCGGCGTGGTGCTGGCGCTGTGGAGCGCTTCCGGTGGCATGTCGGCGCTTGAGACCGGACTCGATATCGCCTACGAGGTCCCCGTCGACCGCAAGTTCGTGGCCAAACGGCTGTACGCGTTCGGCCTCATGCTGGCCACGCTCGTGATCGGCGGTGTCGCCTCGGCGCTCATCGTGTTCGGCGCGTCGATCGGATCAGGGATCGAGGGCCACATCGGCATCACCGGAACCGCATTCACCATCATCTGGACGGTGGTGCGCTGGGTGCTGACCATCATCCTGATCACGGCGCTGTTCTCGGTCTACTACTTCGTCGGGCCGAACCGCGAGACGCCTCGCTGGCAGTGGGTCAGCCCGGGCGGCCTGCTGGGCACGGCCATCTTCCTGCTCGCTTCGCTTGGCTTCTCTTTCTACGTGGCCAACTTCGGCTCATACGGCAAGACCTACGGCGCGTTCGCCGGGGTGGTCATCCTTATGTTCTGGCTTTACCTGGCCGGGCTGGCCATCCTGCTCGGGGCCGAGCTGAACGCGGAATCCGAACGCGAGGCCGCCGCGCAGGCCGGCCATCAGGGCGCGCAAACCAGCGCGGAGGAACTCGAGGAGGGGCAGCCGCAGGCGCACTAGGGGCCGAGCCGGGTGGCCGGGCAAGCACGCCGCCCGTTCGGGATAATGACGGTCTTATTTTTCCGAACGGGCCGTGGTGCGTGCCATGAGCCGCCCGAGCTCGCCGGGGCCTGCGGGACACTAGGCGGGTGATCACGAGCACTCCTGACCCGCGGGATCCACGCGACCCGCTCGGCCTGGCGGCGGACGCCCCGCTTATGGCCGCCTGGCTGGACTGGATGCGGCTGGCTCAGGCCGGGCGGCTGACGCCGATGACCACGCCGGGCCATAAGCAGCGCCAGGACCTGGTGGGCGCGGTGGTCGCGGGCGACGCGCCGCTCTACGGCGCGCTGGACTCCATCAAGCACGCCGACCACCTGCGGGCCGACGCCGAGGCGCGCGCGGCCTCGCTGTGGGGCGCCGACTGGTGCCGGTTCTCGGTGGCCGGATCGACGCACGGCAACCAGGCGCTCTGCCTGGCGATCGGCCAGCCGGGCCAGGAGGTGATCATCACCCGCACCCTGCACCGGTCGCTGCTGCTCGGCCTGGTGATGGCGGGCCTGCGGCCGGTGTGGGTGCGGCCGGAAATCGACCCGGGCTCCGGCCTGCCCGCCGCGGTCGCGGTGCAGACCGTCAGGGACGCGCTGGCCGCGCATCCCGGCGCCTGCGGCGTGGTCCTCGGCGATCCGTCCTACGTCGGCACCACCGGCGACCTGGCCGGTCACGCCCGGGCCGCGCACGAGGCCGGCGTGCCGCTGATCGTCGACGCGGCCTGGGCCGCCTACCTCGGCTTTCATCCGGACCTTCCGGCTCACGCGATCGCGGCGGGCGCCGACGCGATGGTGACCAGCGCGCACAAGACGCTGCCCGCGTACACCCAGGGCGCCCTGGTGCTGGCCAGGACCGAACGCCTGGACGTCGCCCGGCTGAACCGGGCGTTCGACGCCACGCACACCACCAGCCCGGCCGGGTCGATCATGGCGAGCGTCGACGCCGCCCGGGCGCTGCTGGCCAGGGACGGGGAACGGCTGTGCGCCCGGCTGCTGCGCGGCGTGGCCGCGGCCCGCAAGCGGCTGCGCGAGGTGCCCGGCGTCGACGTGCTCGACGGGCCCGGCGTGGACCCGGCCAAGCTGGTCGTACTGCTGGCCGGGACCGGGGCGCACGGCGGCCTGGTCGAGGCCGACCTGGTCGCCGCGGGCATGCCGGTGGAGATGGGCGACCGGGACACCGTCGTGCCCATCGTGACGATGGCCGACGACGAGGAGCGGATCGAGGCGTTCACCGAGGAGCTGATCGCCGCGGTCGAGCGGCACCGCGGCCAGCCGCGCCGCCCGGCCGCGACCGCCGCGTGGACGGTGCGGCCGCAGACAGTGCTGGCTCCCCGGGAGGCGTTCTTCGCGCCGAACGAGACCGTCGCGGGCAGCGCCGCCGTCGGCCGGATCAGCGCGGAGCTGGTCGCTCCCTATCCGCCCGGCGTCCCGGTGCTGGCGCCGGGCGAGCTCATCACCACCGAGGCGCTAGCGGCGCTGCGCGAGGTGGCGGCCGACGGCGGCCGGATCGCCTACGCGGAGGACCCCACCCTGGCCACCTTCCAGGTCGTCATCGCCTGACGTCGCGGCCTAGGCGTCGCCGACCAGCGGTTCCTTCCCGTCCTGGCCGAACCGTGCCGGGCGGAGCCGGGGCCATAGCGGAGCGGCTTCCGGCCAGGTGTACCTCAGGCAGACCTCTTGGCGTACTGGGCCTGGTGCCCGTTCTGGGGCCGGCGGGCGGGCTTGGCGGTGCCGCGGGCGAAGCCGTCACGGGTATTGGCCGCGGGGCGGGGCGGGCGGCGGCCGCTCCCCGAGCGGCGGGCCGGGGCAGAAAGGCCATCGGAGGTGACCTTGGCCGACGGCTTGGCCAGCGGCGCCGGGGGGACGGGTGTGCCTGACGTGGCGATCTGCCGGACCACGTGATGCCCGGTCGCTACCTCATCGCTCGCCGCGGTGACGCCCGCCGCGTCGTGCAGCCGATGAAGATCACGGACCTGGCCGCGCTCCACCAGCGCGATGACCATGCCGGATGCCCCGGCCCTGGCCGTGCGGCCGGAGCGGTGCAGGTAATCCTTATGGTCGTTCGGCGGGTCGAACTGCACGACCAGGTCGACGTCGTCCACGTGGATGCCCCGGGCCGCGACGTCGGTAGCGACCAGGACGCGGGGATGCCCGGCAGTGAACGCGTCCAGGGCTCGTTGCCGCTGGCTCTGGTTGCGGTCGCCGTGGATGGCCGCGGCGTCGACTCCGGCCCTGGACAGCTGCTTCGCAAGCCGGTCCGCGCCGTGCTTGGTGCGGACGAAGAAGAGCGTCCGTCCGGGCCGGCTGGCGATCTCCGCCGCGACCGGCACCTTGTCCTGGGCGGACAGGACCAGCACCCGGTGCTCGGCGGGTCCGGAATCCGTCGAGGATGTAACCGCGTGCAGCGCGGGATCACTGGTATAGCTGGTCACCAGCTTGCCGACCTCGCGGTCCAGGGTCGCGGAGAAGAACATCCGCTGGCAGCCAGCGGGCGTCTCGTCGAGGATACGGGTGACCGCGGGCATGAAGCCCAGGTCGGCCATGTGGTCCGCCTCGTCGAGCACGGTGACCTGGATGTCGGAGAGCGTGCAGGCACGCCGGTCGAGCAGGTCGATGAGCCGGCCTGGCGTCGCCACGACGATATCAGCGTCGCGTACGCGGGCTATCTGCCTGCTGATCGACACGCCCCCGTAGACGGTGGTGATGCTCACGCCGATGCGGCGGCCCAGCGGCGCGAGCACGTCGGCGACCTGCTGAGCGAGTTCGCGGGTCGGGACGAGGACCAGGCCGCGGGGCGCCTTCTCGCGCCGCCCGGCCGTCGTGGCCGCGAGCCGGGTCAGCAGCGGAAGGCCGAAGGCCAGCGTCTTGCCGGACCCGGTCTGGGCGCGGCCGAGCACGTCGCGGCCGGCCAGCGCATCGGGAAGAGCCCGGGTCTGGATCGCGAACGGCTCGCGGATGTCACGCTCCGCGAGCGCCCGGACCAGCCGGGCGTCCAAGCCGAGCTCGGCGAACGTGGCCGCGGTTGGTTGCGGTGCCGCGGCGGCGGCGTCCAGAGCGAGATCGAGTTCGGAATGCGGTTCGGCGCGCTGCGGCCGGGGTGCCCGGGGGTGCTTAGCCTCGGCCGGGCCGCGGCGCTTGGTGGTGCGCTCGCCGCCTCGGCCGTAGCGGTCGGAAGACGCGCGCGGACGCCTGGAACTATGGGGCATGCAGGAAACTCCATCGGTGGTACGGGGGTCGCATGCTCGACAGACGTCAACGACAACGGCGAACGGCTGATCTAGCCGAACTGCTCACACGGCGACCGGCGGGCTGCTCGCCCGCGGGAGCGGCGGCGAAGGTCGCCGCCTCAGATGCAAGGCTATCAGCAGGTGCGGTATTCCCCGCTTCCTTCCGGCCTCACCCCGAGCCGCTCGCGGACGGCATCGTAGTCAAGCCAGGGATCCTGGAGAAACTCGCGCCACCGGGGGTCGTGGCCGGCCCGCTTGATCCGGAAGTAGACGGCGCGCCGCACGGCCCGCGAGGTATTCCCGCCGATATTGTGGCCGAGCAGGTAATGCGCGAGCAGCAGGTCCCCGGCCCCGCCCGTGACCTGCTCTGGCTCGGGCAGCCGGATCGGCGGGTAGCCGCCCGCCGCGAAGAATGCATCGGCGAGTGCTGCGGCCGGTCAGGCGCGGGCCTGGGCGCAGAGGTCATCGAGCTGGCGCGTCGCGCGGGCGGCGTCGTCATCGAGCACGGTGACCAGCAAAGTGTGATCATCTATCCGCTGGGCGACGGCCGTCGGCGAGGCGACCACGGTCCGGGGCGCGCTCGCCGGGTCGGCGATCAGGGCGCAGGCGAGCACCCGGCGCCCCGCGGTCAGCCCGGCCCGGGCGGTCAGCGCCGGGTCGTAATGCGGGTCGAGGTTGACGAACTGGCGCAGCACGGGACGGCCGAGGCGGGTCACGTCCCAGCGCAGGGTGGCCCGCCCGGGAGGTTCCCCGGCGCGGCCGAGCACGATCAGCTCGCGCCATTCGACCGCCGCGCCCGCGCCTAGCGCCAGCTCGAGCCGTACATCCACCCGGCTGCCCTGGCAAACGATCAGCGCCCCCGGGTCGGCGACCAGGTCGGCTCCTTCGGCCAGGTCGGTGCGAATCGACAGCGCCGCCACGCCGTCGTGGGCCCCGTGGCCCCGGTAGTCGCCAGAACCTCGGTAATCCCCGGAACCCCGGCCCTGGGCCAGGCTGGCCCCGGTGGCCCGCAAGGTGGCGCGGGCACCGGCCCGCAGTTCAAGCGAGATCGACAGGTCGTCGCCGGCCAGCGGGCCGGCCGCGGTACCGACCAGGCGGAGCTCGCAGCGGTCACGGTCATCGCCCTGCACCTGCCGCAGCGTCAGCGGCGGCGCGCAGGCCAGTTCGCCAAGGACCCCGCCGGGCTCGACGACCGCTGTCGTCCGGGCGATCACGCTGTCACCCCGGCGATCACGCTGTCACCCTGGCGGTCATACGGGCATCCCGGCGGTCATACGGGCATCCCGGCGGTCATACGGGCATCCCGGCGGTCACGATGGTGCGACCGCGGAGCGTACCGTCCGTACCCAGGCCGCGACCTCGGTCGCCACCGGGTCGGCGGCCAGGGAGGTGAACACCGTGGGCCGGTCGCCGCGGACCGCGGCCGCGTCGCGCGCCATCACCGCCAGGTCCGCCCCGACCAGCGCGGCGAGGTCGGTCTTGTTGATGACGAGCAGATCGGAGCGGGTGATGCCGGGCCCGCCCTTGCGCGGGACCTTGTCTCCGCCCGCCACGTCGATCACGAAAATCTGGCGGTGCACCAGCCCGTAGGAGAACGTGGCGGTCAGGTTGTCGCCGCCGCTTTCGACCAGGATCAGCTCCAGGCCAGGGTGATCCGCCTCGAGCTGCTCGACGGCGTCCAGGTTCGCGCTGATGTCGTCGCGGATCGCGGTGTGCGGGCACGCGCCGGTCTGCACGGCGCGGATGCGGGCGTCGGGCAGCACGCCGGCCCGCCGCAAGAAGTCCGCGTCCTCCGTGGTGTAGATGTCGTTGGTGACGACGCCGATGGTCAGCTCGCCGGACAGGGCCCGGCACAGCGCGGCGACCAGCGCCGTCTTGCCGCTGCCAACCGGGCCGCCGATGCCGATCCGGGGTACCCGAGCTCCCGTGGGCCCGTGCGCCAAGGCGTGATCGTCGTGGCCGTGATCATGCGGTTCAGGATGCAAAAAGACGCACCTCCGCGGTGAGATGGAAGTCAGCCAGGAGATCGAGAGCCGGAGCTCCATCGGACGGCAGCGATGATGGCGGCTGCAAGGCGGCCCGTGCTGCGGACTCCGCGCACTCGTCGATGCCGGGGGCCAGCCGGGCCAGCATGGCCTGGACGGCGAAGGGTCCAGGCCGAGCAGCCGGACCGCGGCGCTGGCCGGGCTGGCGCACGCCGACAGGGCCGCGGCCCGCGCGGCCAGCTCGGGGGTGCCGCCCGCCAGGCTGACGCCGGCCCCGAGGACAAGCGGATGGTGCGGGGTCTTTGGGTCGTGTCCCGCGCACCGTGCCCACGGGGTCAGCAGGTCAGCATCGGGCAGGACCGAACGGAGCAGACGCAGCAGGCCGCCGCCGAGCTGACGCGACGCGGCGCGCATCGCCTCGGAGGGGGTGCGTGCCTCGAACTCGGCGTCAAGCACGGCCCACTCCGCTGGGCGGCTGTGTTCCGGGCGACTGGCCGCCGGGCGTTCCGCCGGGGCCGCTCGCAGGTTGCTCAGGGGAAGCACCACGGCCCGTTCGGGATCATGGGATTGAAGCCGGCAGGAGGCGGCGGCGAACGCGGCCGAGACCCGGGCCGAAGTCCGGAGCCTGGCCCGGCAGAAGCCCTCGAGGTCGGCCAGCCCGGTGACCAGGCCGACGCTGATCGCGGCCTCCATCCCGCCGGAGTGGTGGTGCGCGCCTGCCGGGGCCCTGGAGTCGAGCAAGAGCAGCAGGAGCGTGTTCATCGCTTAGAACAGGAAGTAACGCTGGGTCATGGGCAGCTCCTGGGCGGGCTGCGGCTCGATGAGCTCGCCGTCGACCCGCACCGCGAACGTCTCGCTGTCCACGTCGATCACCGGCAGGGCGTCGTTCTCGGGCAGGCTGGCCTTCGACAGGCCCGACACATCCTTCGTCGGGACCAGGCGCCGCTCGCTCTGCCAGCGCTCGCCCAGGCCGGCCTCGAGCGCGGCGGGCGACACGAAATGAAGGCCGAGCCGGGCGGGCATCGCGCCGAAGGCCCCGAACATCGGCCGCGGCAGCTGCGGCTGCGGGGTCGGGATGGAGGCGTTGGCGTCGCCCATGTTGGCCCAGGTGATCACGCCGGCCTTCAGCACCAGGTGCGGCCGGACGCCGAAGAACGCCGGCTCCCACAACGTGCGCCGTCTGCCAGGTCCTGATGATCGTCTCGCCGATCCGGCCCATGGCCTGGGAGTCCGAGCCGATCATCGAGATCGCGCCCAGGTCGTGCAGGACGTCCTCCGCCGCCATCGTCGAGGGCCGGATGCGCGACTCGGCGAAGGCCAGGTCCTCCGGGATCGAGGAGTTCAGGTGATGGCAGACCATCAGCATGTCGAGGTGCTCGTCGAGCGTGTTGCGCGTGTACGGGCGGGTCGGGTTGGTCGAGGAAGGCAGCACGTTCGGGTGCGCGGCGACCCTGATGATGTCCGGGGCGTGGCCGCCCCCGGCGCCTTCGGTGTGGTACGTGTGGATCGGGCGGCCGCCGATGGCCGCGAGCGTCGACTCCAGGTAGCCGGCCTCGTTGAGGGTGTCGGTGTGGATCGCCACCTGGACGCCTGCGGCCTGGGCCACGGTGAGGCAGGCATCGATCGCGGCCGGCGTCGTGCCCCAGTCCTCGTGCAGCTTGAAGCCGGCCGCGCCGGCCCGCAACTGCTCCCACAGGCCCTCGCCGCTGACCGTGTTCCCCTTGCCGAGCAGCACCATGTTGACCGGCCACTGGGTCGTCGCGGCCAGCATCATCTCCAGCCAGAACGCCCCGGGCGTGATCGTGGTCGCCTTGGTCCCCTCGGCCGGGCCGGTGCCGCCGCCGATGAGCGTGGTCATGCCGGCCGCGAGCGCCACCGGGATCTGCTGCGGCGCGATCAGGTGCACGTGGCTGTCGATGCCGCCCGCGGTGAGGATCAGGCCGTTGCCCGCGATCACCTCCGTCGACGGGCCGATGACCAGGCCCGGCGTGACCCCGTCCATGATGTCCGGGTTGCCGGCCTTGCCCAGCGCGACGATCCGCCCGTCCCGCACGCCGACGTCGGCCTTGATCACGCCCCAGTGGTCGAGCACGACGGCCCCGGTGATCACCAGGTCCGGGGTGCCTTCGGCGCGGGTGGCGACGGACTGCCCCATCGACTCGCGGATCACCTTGCCGCCGCCGAAGATCGCCTCGTCCCCGGCCAGCGCGCCCGGGCCGCCGCAGCGGTCCTCGGTGACCTCGATCAGCAGGTCGGTGTCGGCGAGCCGCAGCCGGTCACCGGCGGTCGGGCCGTACAGCGCCGCATACCTGGCCCGGGAGATGTCAGTCATCGAGCCCTGCTGGTTCGGGAGCCGGGCCATCGAGCGGGCCGGCCGACTCGGGCCGCAGGCCCGGGATCACCCGCGCCCCGGCCAGCGCCACCAGCGACACCTCTCGCGACACGCCCGGCTCGAACCGGACCGACGTGCCGGCCGGGATGTCCAGCCGGTAGCCGCGGGCCGCGCGGCGGTCGAAGGACAGCGCCGGGTTCGCCGCGGCGAAGTGGTAGTGCGAGCCGACCTGGATCGGCCGGTCACCGGAGTTCTCGACGGTCAGCGCGACTCGGTCCCGGCCGGGACCGAGTTCAATCGTCTCGTCCGGGGTGAGGATCTCGCCGGGGATCACTGGCTCCCTCCGTCAGCGGATCGGCCGGTGCAGCGTGACCAGCTTGGTGCCATCGGGGAACGTCGCCTCGACCTGGACGGAGTCCACCATCTCGGGGACGCCCGGCAGGACGTCGTCGCGGCGCAGGACCTCGCGGCCACTGGACATCAGCTCGGCCACCGTCCGCCCGTCGCGGGCGCCCTCGAGCACGAAGGACGTCAGGATCGCGACGGCCTCGGGGTGATTCAGCTTCAACCCCCGGCCCCGGCGGCGCTCGGCCACATCCGCGGCCAGCGTTATGAGCAGGCGTTCCCGCTCATGTTCGGTCAACCGCATAGCTGCACCATATGGCAAACGGTGTTTCGCGTGCGTTAACTGACACACCCGGGTCACGCGAAGAAAAGCCGCGAGCTCACCGCGGTGAACTCAACGGCGTCGGGGGGCTCCGCTGTTGCGGGTGTTCTCGTGGTGCTGGGCCCGCGGGAAGGAGCGGTGGTTCGGGGCATTCTGGGTCGGGGCCGCTTCGGCGTCCGGCGTATCGCGGCTGGTATACGTGTCCCCGGCCTTGAGACTACCGAGCTCTATGTCGAAGCGTGCGTCGAGCGCCGTGGCCAGCGCGGCCAGCGTCCGCAGCGTCAGGTTCTCCCCGCCGCCGAGGATCTGGCTGACCCGCCCCGGGGAGACGCCCATCCGGGCCGCGAGGTCCGCCCGGGTGAGGCCGCGCTCACGCATGTGCCAGTTGACCTCGTTGGTCAGCTGGGTGACCAGGGCGTACATCTCTTCGTTGATCCGGGCCTCCGCGGCCCGCTGGTCTGCCGAAACACCTAGTCCGAAGCCCATCAGTGCCTCCACCTGCTGCTGCCAGACCCGGTTGCGCCCGGACGGTTGTAGCTTCCAGTCTACTTAGCCTTAGCTAAACGTATAGCTATGCCTAAAGTCTCGCCGACGCTAGGGCCCGAAAACCCGCCAGCGCGGATCGTTATAGAAACGTTATCTCTACGCCCGCCGGAGGGCCGGCGGGCTCGCCTCCGTAGAGGCAGCGGGCGGGCATGCGACCCGGGAGGCTGGCCGGGCCCGGCAAGTTGCCGCGAAGAATGACGAATGATCCCAAGTTTAGGCGTACAGGGAAATAAAGCCTAGATAGATCACCTATGACCTGCAAGCATATTTCTCGGGACGACGGCCGTTGCCTGCGCTGGCGCAGGCGCAAGGCGAGGGGGCTGGGACATGCTTAGCTGGATCGTAGATGTGGTCGGCACATTCGCCCTATCGCTGGCTTTCGCCTCCTGGTTCCTCCAACTCCGCTGCCGGGGGATCGGGCCGCCGTTCGGGCCTCGCGCCAAGCCCTGGGCCGTCATCATCGTGGCGGGCACGGCAATAGTGTCCACCGGCCTGGGGCTGGTTCTCGTCGCGGCCAGCCACCACATCCACGCCGCCTATGCCGGGCTCATCGTGCCGGGCGGGCTGTGGCTCACCAACGTATCCGCCCCGCCAGACAGGCCGGGGGCCAGCCCGATCCCGAAGCTGCTAACCGCCTGGCTGACGCTGCCGCTCGGGCGCCTATACGAAGCGATGGGCGAGGACATGCAGACCTGGTGTGATACCAGGCGCAGAGCGGCGGCGGGCAATCCGCAATGGATATCGGACGCCGCGAAATATTACTACGCCCAGGTGGAAGGCCGGCTAAAGGACCGCGAGGCGCAGGCAGAACTTGGCCGCTGGCGGGAATCCATCCTGCACAAGATCAACATCGTGCAGCTGATAAACCTGGACACCACCCCGGCCCGGCTCAGGTCTTCTCTCCAAATGCACTCCTCCACGCGGCACATACGTAAGTACGCTGACGACGATCTGCTGCGCCTGGTCCGGCGGCTGGAGACCGAGGCGCTAAACGAGTTGCACCTGTTCCTCGCGTATGTATACCGGCTCGGATATCACAAGCTGCTGATCTATCCATTCAGGCCGTCGGCTCAGCGGGCGCCCAGGCCCAGTACGCATGAGCCCAGCGTGCCTGAGCCCGGTCGGCATCCAGACGTGAAATAGCCGCGGCCTGCACGGGGTTGCATACGTGGCGGCCCGTACGCCCGCAACCAGCGGGCGGCACCATCGGCGAAGGAGCTGACGTGGCGGACACCTACCGCAAGGACCCCGAGGCGGTTTCCCGGCTGACCCCGGAGCAGTACCAGATCACCCAGCAGGCTGGGACCGAGCCGGCGTTCAGGAACGAGTACTGGGACAACAAGGAACCCGGCCTCTACGTGGACGTCGTGTCCGGCGAGCCGCTGTTCGCCTCGGTCAACAAGTACGACAGCCACTCCGGCTGGCCGAGTTTCACCGTGCCGATCGAGCCGGGCAACGTGGTTGAGCACAAGGACCGCGGCTACGGCATGGTCCGGACCGAAGTCCGCTCGACCCACGGGGACAGCCACCTCGGCCACGTATTCCCGGACGGCCCGGCCGAAGCGGGCGGCCTGCGCTACTGCATCAACTCCGCGGCCCTGCGCTTCATCCCCCTCGACGACCTGGAGCGCGAGGGTTACGGCGCCTACCGCAAGCTATTCGACCAGGCCGACGACACCGGGAGCGCATCATGACGACCAACCAGACCGAGCAGGCCATCCTGGCCGGCGGCTGCTTCTGGGGCGTGCAGGACCTCGTCCGCAAGCTCCCCGGCGTGATCTCGACCAGGGTCGGCTACAGCGGCGGCGACGTGCCGAACGCGACCTACCGGAACCACGGCACCCACGCGGAGGCCCTCGAGGTCATCTTCGACCCGGAGAAGATCTCCTACCGGGACCTGCTCGAGTTCTTCTTCCAGATCCACGACCCGACCACGCGGAACCGGCAGGGCAACGACATCGGGAAGAGCTACCGGTCGGCCATTTTCTACCTCAGCGACGAGCAGAAGCGGGTCGCCGAGGACACGATCGCCGACGTCGACGCCTCGGGCCTGTGGCCGGGCAAGGTGGTCACTGAGGTGACGGCCGCCGGGCCCTTCTGGGAGGCCGAACCGGAACACCAGGACTACCTCGAGCGGTACCCCAACGGCTACACGTGTCATTTCGTCCGCCCGGGCTGGAAGCTGCCGCACCGCGCGAAGCAGGTCACGCCGTAACGGATGAGATCAGGCGGTCAGTACTGGTTGTCCCTGCTCAGCGTGGACACCAGCTGGCGTCACGGCGCCGTCGGTGTAGCTGACCGAGTTCGTCGCGACGGCCGGGATACGCGGGCCGGGCAGCACGATGCCGGTCAGGTTCAGCGGGTCCGCGGCGGAGAGCTGGATCGTCTCGCCGTTCCTCGGCCGCTTCCTGATCTCACGCAGCATGCCCACCGCGTCGGGGTGCGCGAACTGCTCGCCGCTGAACCCGGCGACGAACCGTCCGCCGCTGATGGTGCCGCGGGCCTCCATGCGCCGCAGCGCCCACAGCACCTCGCGCCAGGGCACGGCGAGGTTCTCCCCGGCCAGCAGGTCGCGGAACACGACGCCCCAGCGGGCGGCCAGTTGCTCTGCGACGGCTTCGGCCAGGTCGTCCGGGTCGCAGTCGGGCGCTGGCTCGGGCAGCAGCGACCACCGGCCGGCCGTCCTCGAACTGAGCTGGCTGCCCCGGCGGAGCCGGTGCCGGCCGGGAGCGTTCTGCATGGCGCGGCGGGCGAACAGCGATCGCACGGCGCGGAAACCGTCCGCGGTGACCAGCCCCCGGGCCACGCCGTCCCACAGCGCCTCCTCGATCTCGCTGGGCAGCCGCCGGGTCAGCATCTCCAGGTCCGGCGGGAACAGCGCGCCGCGGTCGCGCAGCGCCCCGATCACGTCGCTGGTGCAACCGGGCCCGGGCTCGGCGGGGCGGTGGTCGCCGCGGGCCGCCCGCAGCAGCCACGGCAGGTCGTCGCGGATCGTCAGGGTGACCGGTGTCGCCCGGGATGGGGTCAGACCGCCGCGGCGGGGTAGCTCGTCGGGGTCGCCGCGTACCGACAGCCGCCCCCAGGCGATGCCGCCGTCCAGGCACGCCTCGTCCAGCCATTCCCGGCGGTACCCGGTCACCCGGGCCGGGAAGATGGCCTTCTCCCAGGCTCCGGCCGCGAGCTCGAAGCCCTGCAGCTGCTCGACCACCGAGAGCACGCCGCGGCTGCCTTCCCGCCTGGTATCCGGGGTGACGTGCTGCCAGCGCAGCAGGAACCGCATAAAGTCCCGGGCCGTGACCGGCTCGACCTCCCGCCGTTTCCGCTGCCTGGTGTACGCGTGGATGCGGGTCAGCACCCGCCGGGCGCAGAACTCTTCATTTCCGTCTGGATGGGTAAAGTGGCCCCGCAGGGCGAAACCTTCGTTCTCCAGGCGGATGAGGGCGAGAGTAACGTCCGGCGCCCGCAGCGCGGTGGCCTGAGCCAGGTCCTCCGCCGTGGACGGGCCCCGGACCTCCAGGTGGCCGCGGAGCAGCTCGGCCGCGGTGGTTTCCTGGTCCATCGGTTTTGCTTGCGGGCTCCCGGACGTGAGTTGCACGCCGGGGAACAGCGGCGCCAGGACGGCTTGCCGTTCGGCGGCACACCACAGCGTGCCATCGGGCGCCTGGATCCCGGCCGCGCGGCCGGTGCCGGCCAGCTCAGCGAACCACCCGCGCCACGGCTCCTGCGGCCGCACGACGAACAGCGTCATCAGCAGGTCGTGCAGTTCGTCCGCGTCGCGCGGCTGCGGCCGGATCTGGTCCCGGACCCGCTCGATCGCGCCGGGATCGAGCCGGGCCAGGTCGCGGGCTTCCACCGGCAGCCCCCGGGGGACCTGCACCTGCCGGCTTCGCCGTTCCTCGAACGGCGCATCGTCCAGGTAGGTGAACGGCTGGCCGTTCAGGATCTCGTGGGCGAGCACCGACGGCTCTGTGGTATCGCGCGTGATGACGGTGATCCGGCCGGCCTCGATCCCGGCTATCAGCTCCCGCAGCCCGTCGATGTCCATCGCCTCGTGCAGGCAGTCCTCCAGCGTCTGCCGGACCAGAGGGTGGTCGGGGATCTCCAGCGGGCCCGGCGCCACGTTCTCCTGGCAGGCCGCCAGCGTCGGGAACACCGCCGCCATCAGGTCATCGGCCTCCATCCGCTGGATGGCCGGCGGGTTCTTGCGGCCGCCCCGCATCCGCAGGACGGTCAGCGAGGTGTTCAGGTTCCACCGCCAGCGGGCCTGGAACAACGGCGAGGTCAGGACGGCCTGCCGGACGACTTGTTCCACGGTCTTGGAGGCCAGGAACTTCGGCACCCGGTCGAGCGGGAAGCTGTGCTGCGGCCCGAGCGACAGCAAGATGGCGTTGTCGCTGGCCGCCGCCTGCAGCTCGAAGTCGAACGTCACGCAGAACCGCTTCCGCAGCGCCAGTCCGAACGCGCGGTTCACCCGGGTGCCGAACGGCGCGTGACCGACGAGCTGCATCCCGCCCGCCTCGTCGAAGAAGCGTTCCAGGATGATGGCGTTCATGGTCGGCAGCGCCCCGAGCGCGGCCAGCCCGGCCCGCAGGTAGCCGACGATGGTGTCGGCTGCGGCCTTGCCGATCCCGCATTCGGTCTCAAGCCAGCGCCGGGCCTCGGCTGGCTCCCGGTCGGCGACGGCCTGCCGCAGCGCCGAGACCTCCTCGGAAAGCTCCCTGGTGCGCCCGGGTGCCTCCCCTTGCCAGTGCGGCACCGAGGGCGGCGCCCCCTGAGCGTCCACCACCCGGACCGTTCCCGGTTCCACCCGGCGGATGCGCCAGGAGTGGGTGCCGAGCAGGAAGACGTCGCCCGGCCTGCTCTCCACGGCCCATTCCTCGTGGACCGTGCCGATCTGGACCTCGTCGGGTTCGGCGACGACCCGGAAGTCGCCGAGCTCGGGGATGGCCCCGCCCGAGGTCAGCGCGGCCAGCCGGGCACCCCGCCGGGCCTTGACGGTCCCGTTCACCCGGTCGCGGTGCAAGTAGTAGGCGCGGCGCCCGCGGCCGGTGCGGATCCCCTCGGCTAGCAGGTCGGTGATGTCCTCGAAGTCCTCCCGGGATAGGTCCCGGAACGGCGCCGCCTGCCTGGCCAGCTTGAGCAACTCGCCTTCCGGCCATGGCTCGGCCGCCGACTCGGCCACCATCTGCTGTGCCAGGATGTCCAGCGGCCTGGCCGGGATCTTGATGATATCCAGCCGGCCTCGGCGCACCCCGCGCAGGAGCGCGGCGCATTCCACCAGCTCGTCGCGCGATGTCGGGTACAGTCGCCCGGAAGGCGTCCCGGTGCGAGTGTGATTCGAGCGGCCCACCCGCTGCAGGAAGGTGGCGAAGCTGCGCGGTGAGCCGATCTGGCACACTAGCTCGACCGGTCCCACGTCGATGCCGAGTTCGAGCGAGGCCGTGGCCACCAGGGCCCGCAGGTCCCCAGCGCGCAGCCGGGCCTCGACCCGCTGCCTGCGGCCCCGGGACAGGGATCCGTGGTGAGCGGCCACCTGCGCCCCGAGCTCATCCCCGAGCCGTTCTCCCAGCTGGTGGGCGACGCGCTCGGCCATGCTCCGGGTGTTGACGAACACCAGCGTGGTGCGGTGAGTGGTCACATGCCCCGCGATCAGGTCCAGGATCTGGGCCATCTGCCCGGTGGTGGCCACCGCGCCGAGCTCGTCGTCGGGAAGCTCCAGGGCGAGGTCCAGCTGCCTGCGGTGCCCGGAATCCACGATCGCGCACCGCGGCGACCCGTCCGGATGGTCGCGGTCCTCGCCCGAGCCCACCAGCAGCCGGGCGATGATCTCGATGGGCCGCTGGGTGGCGGACAGGCCCACCCGCTGCACCGGCTCGTCCGCGACGTGGGCCAGCCGCTCCATGGTGAGGGCCAGGTGCGAGCCGCGCTTGTTCGCGGCGACCGCGTGGATCTCGTCCACGATGACGGTGCGGGCACTGCGGAGCATGGACCTGCTCCGCTCCGCGGTCACCAGGAGGTACAGCGACTCCGGGGTGGTGATCAGGATGTCGGGCGGGTTCTTGAGCATGGCGGCGCGCTCCGCGGCGGCCGTGTCGCCGGTCCTGACCGCCACCCGGATCGCTGGCGCGGTGAGCCCGAGCTGGCTGGCCACCCCGGCGATCTCGCGGAGCGGTGCCTCGAGGTTCTGCTGGATGTCCGTCGCCAGCGCCTTCAGCGGCGACACGTACACCACCTGCGGCCCGGCGCCCACCTGGGCGGCGCCCACCTGGATTGCTCCCGCTGCTCGGTCCGGTGCTCCGCCGGGCGGCGGGCCGGCCGCGTGCGCGCAGTAAAGATCGTGCGCGCAGTAGTAATCGTGGGCGCGGTAGAACCGGTCGATGCAGACCAGGAACGCGGCCAGGGTCTTGCCGGACCCGGTCGGCGCCGCGATCAGCGTATGGCGGCCCGCGGCGATCTCCAGCCAGCCCGCGGCCTGCGGCTCGGTCGGCCCGGCCGGGAACCGGCCCTCGAACCAGGCGCGCACGGCAGGGTGGAACGACTCGAGCACCCGCTCACGGTACCTCTGAGGGCCGACATTCCTCGCGCTAACGGGACACCGGGCCAGGTTGGCGCGCGCCCGAAGGCAGCCGGGGCGGCCCGGGGAAATGGGTAGTTTGAGTACGTGACCACGGCCATCGCACAGTTCATGCATGAGCTGGAGCGGGTGTGGGACGCACACCGGGAGGCGCTGCTCGTCCGGCGCGACCTGGCGGCGGCGCTCGCGTCGCTGGCGGCCGAGCCGTCGGTCGTGCACATTCCGGCCATGACCGGCGCGGCCGGGCGCCCGGCCATTGAGCGCTTCTACGCCGACCAGGTCCTCCCGCACCTGCCCGGCGACCTGGTGCTGAGCAAGATCTCCCGGACCGTGGACCGGTGGCGGCTCGTCGACGAGACCACGGTGTCGTTTACGCACGACCGGGAGATCCCCTGGCTGCTGCCCGGGGTCGAGCCGACCTTCCGGCGGGCCGAGGTGCTGGCCATCGCCGTCGTCGGCTTCGAGCGCGCCCGGATCCGTTCTCAGCGAGTTCTGTGGGATCACGCCACCCTGGCCGCCCAGCTGGGCCTGCCCGGCTTGCCGGACGCTCGCCCTCACCGCGATGCGGCCGTACTAGGGTGGGAACGGATGCTTGATCAAACCTGATGAGGAGAACCGATGCCTACCCGAACCGCACGCACCGGCTGGACTGGAACCCTGGAGCAGGGCGTGGGCAAGGTCGAGCTGACGAGTTCCAAGATCGGCACCTATGACGTGTCCTTTCCCAAGCGGGCCGCCGAGGACGCCGGGGGATGGACCAGTCCCGAGGAGCTCATCGCGGCCGCCCACTCCGCCTGCTACGCGATGCAGCTGTCGGCGCTGATCGGCCAGGCTGGCGGTACCCCCCAGGCGCTCGACGTGCAGGCGGACGTATCGCTCGGGCCCGACCCGGCCGGCGGTTTCCGGCTGACCGGCATCAAGCTCACCGTCCGCGGCGAGGTGGAGGGCCTGAACGCCGAGCAGTTCGCCCAGGCGGCAGCGGACGCGAAGGCCGGCTGCCCGGTCAGCAAGGCGCTCACCGGCGTGGACATCACCCTCGACGCGCAGCTCGAGGGCTGACAGCGGGCTGCTCAGCGCCAGCCCGCCGTCGACGGGGACCTGCCAGGCGCGGTCCAGCTCGTCGCGGGACCCAGCGGGTACGGCACAGCCGGGTCGTCGGCGCACCGGTCCACCGCGACGACGCGCCGCCCGCCTGCCGCCAGGGCCTCGACCGTGGCCGCGCCGATACCGCGCGCCGCGCCTGCGCCGAGCGCTACGCGGTGCCCAGGAGCGCTCATGCCCGCTTCCTCCCGTTCGTAGCCTGCCGGGCGGCCCCGGCGAACGCCTACCGGGATTGTCTCGCCCGCACTGCGCTGATCGTCACAGCTGTCCCTTGGCCGGCTCGCCGGCCGGCACCGCCGGCAGCACGATGACCTCGAGCGGCCCGTTGACCTTGCCCGCGAGCTGAGGGTTAAGCGCGGCCAGGGACGATCGCACGCGATGATGGGCAGGGCGTTCAGCTCCTGGAACCGGGAACTCAGCACCTCCCTGGTGCGCTCGTTCTCGGGCAGATCCGGCGCGAACAGCGCATACGTCGCGGCGTTCTGGATCATGTCGGTGTTCACGGTGGTCGGGTGCACGCTGTTCACCCGGATCATGTCCGGGGCCAGCTCGAGCGCCAGCGTGCGCATGAGACCGACCACTCCGTGCTTGGCCGAGGTGTAGTGCCCGGTATTCGGGATGGCCATCAGCCCGGCGGTCGAGCTGGTCAGGATGATCGACCCGCCGCCGCCCGCCCGCAGGTGCGGGATGGCCGCCTTGGCGGTGTGCCACACGCCTGGCCGCACAGGTCGACCGCGATGATGTCCGCGCCCTCGGCGGCCAGCCGGATCGCGTGCGATCGTCCCTGGCCGCGAGCGGCGCCGGTGACGAAGGCGACCTTGCCCGCTACTCGTCCTGCCACTTCCTGCCTCCAGACTTTGGTCGTCCTTTAACGGATCGCCGGTTACCTGGTCGTGTTGCCAGCGTCGACGGTGAACTCCAGGCCGGTGACGTAGCGGGCCTCGTCGGAGGCCAGGAACAGGACCGCGTTGCTGATGTCGCGGGGGTCCACCATCTCGACCGGCAGGGTGTTCATGAAGATCGGGCCGAGGTTGGGGTCGCGGTTCAGCAGTGGCTCCAGCCCGCCCAGGCCGGTGCCCATCGGCGTGTCCACCCCGGTCGGGTGCACCGTGTTGACCCGGATGTTGTGCCGCGCCAGCTCGTTGGCCATGGTCCTGGCGATGCCGACCACGCCGTGCTTGGCCGCCACGTACGGGGCCAGGTAGGGCAGCCCCTTGATGCCAGCGGTGGAGCTGGTGCAGATGATCGACCCGCCGCCCGCCGCGATCAGGTGCGGCGCGCTGACCACCATCGTGTTCCAGACTCCGGTCAGGTTGGTGTCCAGGGTGTCCTGCCACACCGCCGGGGTCACCTCGTCCCAGGACTGCACCGTGCAGATGCCGGCGTTGGCGCTGACGATATCCAGCCGCCCGAGCTGGGCCACGCCGTCGTCGACGGCGGCCTTCAGGGCGGCGGCATCGCGCACGTCGGCCTGCGTCGCGATGATCCGGCGGTCCAGGGCCTCGACCGCCTTCACCGTCTGCGCGAGGTCGGCCTCGGTCGCCATGCCGTAGCTCACCGTGTCGTAGTCACGGCAGATGTCGACCGCGATGATGTCGGCGCCCTCCTCGGCGAGCCGGATGGCGTGACTGCGTCCCTGGCCTCGCCCGGCTCCGGTGATGAAGGCCACCTTCCCCGCTACTCGTCCAGCCATGATGTATGTGCTCCTCAGCTTCTGATCGGTGCTGGCTATTTCTTGTTCGTGCCGTCGGCGGCCAGCCGGATGGCGTGACTGCGGCCCTGGCCGCGGGCCGCGCCGGTGATGAAGGCCACTTTGCCCTCAAGCTTCCCTGCCACTTACATTTCTCTTTTCACTTTTGTCACAGCCGTTGACACGGCTTTAACCTGGTCCGGCCACGCCGCGGCGCGACACCGCCCGCGGCATGGCCGTGTCTTCATGTCCGCGCGAAGGGCATAGCCGCCGGGCGAACCAAGCTGAGCCGGATTACCTCGCCTTCGAGGATCCTCATCTCATCGCCCGCCGGGATCGAGGTGACCCGGGCCGAAGCCGGCCAGCGGGCTTTCGTCGCAGGCGCGGTCCGGCGGCAGGCCGTGACCGGCCGGCGGCCGGGCGCCGATCGACACCGGCACTGGGCGGGATCGGTGAGAGTGGTCACCCGACGGTCGCGGCGGGGACGCGCTGGCAACCGCGGAGAGCGCGCGCTCGCCATGGCCCTTGACGCACTCGGGGTCGGGGCCGTCGAGCGGCAGTCCGGTGAAGAACTTGGCCGCCATGCACCCGCCGCGGCACGAGTCGTAGGCCGAGCAGGAATGGCAAGCGCCGCCGGTCTGCGGTCGGCGCAGGTCGGCGAAGAGCTCCGAGTCCCGCCAGACCGCGGCAAAGCCCCCGGGGCCGCGGACGTTCCCGGCCAGGAAGCTGTCGTGGATGGCGAACGGGCACGCGTAGACGTCGCCGACCGGATCGATCAGGCAGACCACGCGGCCCGCGCCGCACAGGTTGAGGCCGGGCAGCGCCTCCCCGTAGGCCGCCAGGTGGAAGAACGAGTCGCCGGTCAGCACCTGCTCGCCGCGGGCCACGAGCCAGTCGTAGAGCTGCCGCTGCTGGCTGGCCGTCGGGTGCAGCTCATCCCACACATCGGCGCCGCGGCCCGACGGCCGCAGCCGGGTCAGTCGCAACTGCGCGCCGAACCGGTCGGCGATCGCCTTGAAGTCATCGAGTTGGGTGACGTTCTGCCTGGTCACCACCACGGAGATCTTGAAGCCCCGGAAGCCGGCCTCGGCCAGGTGGCGCATCGCCCGCAGCGCCGTGGCGTAGGAACCCGGGCCGCGTACCGCGTCATTGACCTCGGCGGTCGCGCCGTCGAGCGAGATCTGGACGTCGATGTAGTCGCTGGCGGCCGGGCGGCGAGCCACCGCCGGGGTGATCTTCACGCCGTTGGTCGAGAACTTCACGCCGACGTGGTGGGCGGTGGCGTAGTCGACAAGGTCCCAGAAGTCGGGTCGGACCGTGGGCTCGCCGCCGCCGATGTTCACGTAGAACACCTGCATCCGTTCCAGCTCGTCGATCACCGCGCGGCACTCGGCGGTCGACAGCTCGCGCGGGTCGCGGCGGCCGGAGCTGGACAGGCAGTGCACGCAGGACAAGTTGCACGCGTAAGTCAGTTCCCAGGTCAGGCAGATCGGCGCGTCCAGGCCGTACTGGAACTGCTCCACCAGCGGCAGGGTCACGAGCTCACCCGCGCACAGATCATCTGCGAGCTGGCCAGCGTCTCCAGGGCGGCGGCGTAGGCAGGCAGTTCGGCCTCGGTCACGCCGGCCGCCCGGCAGGCCTCCCGCGCGCTGGGCGCTTCGCCGAGCGAGCTGACCACGGTGAGCAGGGCCGGACTCTTCAGGAACGACAGCCGGCGGGTGCCGAAATGATAGAGCAGAGCCCCGAACCGCTCCGGGCGTACCGACACCTGCGGATGCAGCTGCCAGGGGCGGTCGAGGTCAAACCCGGCCCGCGCGCCTCTGGCCAGGGTCTCAGTAGACACCGCACATGCCGTCGATGGAAACCTCTTCCACCAGCAGGTCCTCCGTCGCGAGCTCAGGCTCCGCCCCCTGCGGTTCAGTCACCCCGCGGTCGGTGGCCTTGGTGATGTCAGCGGTCGCGGCACGTTCGCTCATGACACTCTCCCTAGCTGCGCAGAGGGACAATAGTTCGTCGGCACGATTTCCGTCACACGGTGACGAATATACTTTGCATGTTAACGTCACCTTGTGACATAAGCAAGACGGGTCCGCGTGAACTCTTCCGGCTCGTTCTCCTAGGAGGCAGACAGTGTTGACCGGCAAGGCGGTGGCCGCGGTCGGCACGCGGCGCGGTCGGCCTCCTGGCACCAGCCGCCGTGAGCTCGAGCTGATCGCCCTGCGCCTGTTTACCGATCAGGGCTTCGACAGCACCACCATCGAGCAGATCGCGGCTGAGGCCGGGGTCAGCAAGCGGACGTTCTTCCGCTACTTCAGCTCCAAGGCGAGTGTTCTGTGGAGCGAGTTCGACAACGAGGTCTACGTTATTCGCGCGGCGCTGGCCGAGGTGCCGGTCGGGGTGCCGATGATGGACGCCATCCGCCGCGCGGTGGTTGCCGCCAATCACTACGGACCCCAGGACGTACCCGAGCTGCGGATGCGGATGAACCTGATCGGCTCCGTGCCCGCCCTGCAGTCCAGTGCCGCCATCCACTACGACGCGTGGGAGCGGGCCATCAGCGATTTCGCCGCGACCCGCCTCGGCCAGCCCGCCGACTCGCTCTACCCGCTCGCCGTCGGCCGCGCCACCCTGGCCGTCTGCCGCGCGGCCTACGACCGCTGGTCCGCCCGGGCCGACGCTGACCTGACCTTCTACCTCGACGCCGCGCTCGCCGCCCTCGCGGCCGGGTTCAACCCGGCCGTGGTCCGGGCCAGCGCGCAGGTTCTCAACGAGCACATCTCGAGGCGCGTCGCCACCTGACGCCGCCGCCGATGGCGAGGGTCGATCCCGGGCGGCTGGGGCGGTACGAAACGGCACCGGGTCCGGTGATCACGACCAGGATGCCGAACGGGCGCAGTTCGTGCCTGAGCGTCTCTATCAGCCCGCGACGACGAACGTGCTCGCGTCATAGCCCAGAAGGCGACGGTACGCTAGTCCAGAATCCCGCTCGCGAAACGGCGCACCGCGCCGCTGCTGTTAGACAATGTGAGCATGACTAGTCAATCCGGCTCCGGTTCGGTTACCGGCGGAACGGCCGTTCGCCAGCGGAACAAGGGGGGCCCCGCTCGCCGGGCCGCCGAGATCGACGTGGCCGAGGCCAGGAAGGCGTTCTTCCTGATGGTCGGGTTCATCGCGCTGATCTGGATACTCCAGATCGCCAACTGGGCTGACCACTATCACCTGGACGGCAGCTACGGGATCCTGCCGCGCAGCATAGGACGCCTCCCGGATATCTTCACGGCACCGTTCCTGCACTTCTCCTGGGATCACGTCGAGGGGAATTCCGGGCCGCTGTTCGTCTTCGGCCTTCTCGCCGCCTACCGCGGCGTGGTCAGGTTCCTCGGCGTGACCCTGCTCGTCGCGATCACCAGCGGCATGGCGGTCTGGCTCTTCCAGGGCAACAACCAGCTCACGGTGGGCGCCAGTGGCCTCATCTTCGGCTATTTCGGTTACGTTCTGTCCCGGGGGATTATCGACAGGAACCTCATCGACGCGCTCGCCGCGGTAGTCATGGCGCTGTCATACGCCTACATCCTGACGGTGGCGATCCCGGGCACCCCCGGAGTGAGCTGGACCGGGCATCTGGGCGGGCTGATCGGCGGGCTAGCCGCGGGCTGGATCTTCCGGACCAGGCGCGGCGTCCGGGGGGCGGGCCGGACGAAGCTACCCGGTGATTCCGGCGGCGGATCGCCGGACACCGCCGTGGCCGTGCCGACGAGTCCGGGCCATCCCCGCGCAGACCTGCACAAGGAACTGGACGATATGGGTCTCTAGGCCGCCGGGGCCCGGATCGCCCTCGGCGAGCCCGACGCCGGTCACGCCGCGCGCGGACGGGCAACGTCAAGCCGGGCGAGCGAGTCGGCCGAGGTAAGGATCCGCCACGATGTCATCGGCAACGTCACGAGGCACCATCGACAATGCGAGCCGCCGGCTGCTGGCGATATCGCCGCAGGTCAGCGACACTGTACCCATGGGGGATCATCGACTGGGGCCTGAGGCCGACCGTATTCTCGTGGCTCAGCTCACGGGCGAGGCAAGGCATCACGCGAAGTGGCGCCCGCTCACCGAGGACGAGGAAGCCATCGCGCTAGCCGGGCTCCGCGAGCTCGCGGGCGGCCGGGCTGACTTGCTGGCCGAGGTGGCCGGGATCTTCGAGGGCACGTCAGAGGGAGAGCTCGACGAGCCGCTCGCGAGGGCCGCCGCACAGTTGTGCCGCAAGGCCGGGGCCGACCCCGAGGCGATTCCGGCCTGGATCGAGGAAGGCCGCAGACGTTCGGCGAAAGCCAGGCGCCCGCCGTTCTCGGGCGGCCTGTCTCCGTGACGTGCGGACTGGGCAGGCTCCCTGGCCACGGGCCAGCCGGGGCATTAGCGTGATCGGAACCGCTAAGACTGGCCACGGAGGACGACGATGCTTCCACCCCGGCTGCCCGGCAGCGGAGCACACTGGGTCGATCACGTCGCCCGGCATGCTCACACGACCCCGGATTCGGTCGCGATCCGGTTTGAGGGTGACTCGATCACCTGGGCGCAACTGCGCGCCCGGGGAGGTCGGCGAGATAGTCTACCGCGGGCCCACCCTCATGGCTGGTTACTGGAACAACTCAGCCGCCACGGAGGAGGCCTTCGCCGGGGGCTGGTTCCACTCCGGCGACCTGGTACGCGCCGACGACGAGGGTTTCCTGTACGTCGTCGACCGCAAGAAAGACATGATCATCTCCGGCGGGGAGAACATCTACTGCGCCGAGGTCGAGAACGTCCTGTCCGGCCGTCGCGGACATCGCCGTGATCGCCGGGAAACACGAAAGGTGGGGCGAGACCCCGATCGCGGTCATCGTGCCGGCCGACCCGGCCACGCCACCTACGCTTGACGACCTGGCCAGCTGGGCGCTCGGGAAGCTGGCCTCCTACAAGAAGCCAACCGGCATCGTGATCGTCGACCAGCTGCCCCGCAACGCCGCGGGCAAGGTGGTCAAGCATGAGCTGCGCGCCAGATACGGCGCGGCTCAGAAGGGCGGTTCTTCGGAGTGGCCGCCGGGACTGCCGGTAGCCCACGGGTCAGAATCCCCGCCGTCTGAGTTGCCCTGGCCGCCGGGCGACTGGCCGCCGGAACCGCCCGCGCCGCCCGAACCGTTCCGCGCGACCTTGTTCACCTTCGCCGACGCGTTGCGCAGCGAGGGCCCGACGTCATCGACCTCGACCTCGTAAACGGTCCGCTTCTCGCCTTCCTTGGTCTCATACGACCGCTGCCGCAGCCGCCCCGACACGATCACCCGCGTTCCCCGGTGCAGGCTCTCCGCCACGTTCTCCGCCGCCTGCCGCCACACATTGCAGGTCAGGAACAGGCTGTCGCCGTCCTTCCACTCCCCGGTCGAGTTATCCCGGAACCGCGGCGTCGAGGCCACCCGGAACCGCGCCACCGCTTGCCCCGCCGGGGTAAAACGCAGTTCCGGGTCATCGACAAGGTTGCCTGCCACCGTGATCTGGGTATCGCCTGCTGCCATCTCAAGTCTCCGTACGTGGGTCTTCGTGTGGTTCGCGATCTGCTACCACCCCCCTATCGTGCGCCGCGCCACTGACATTTTCGGCCGCTCTTGCGAGCACGTCGGCGTACCCGCAGGCGGTCATGTCCAAGACGGCGTTCTCGGCGGCGGCGGATCCGGGTTTTTCCGCGCTGCCCGCCGGGGCCGGCGAGGTGGTCGTCGCGGGCTGCGAGGCGCACGTCTGCGTCCTGCAGACGGTGCTGTTCGGGTGGCTGCGTGACTCGCAGCACCCGAATTTTCCGCGAGGTGCACAAGCTGCTCAGGTGAGCTGGTTCCCGGAGCCTAAAGCAGGCGCAGCTGACGGTCGCCGGTCTTGCGCGCTCGCTGCGGCGTGGCGCGGCCGAGCAGGTCCGGATCGATCGCGGCCAGGAACGGCGATCGGCCGGTCACCTCCTCTGAGCCGTGCCTGGTCCGGCGCGCCGAACAGGTGAGCAGCAACCGGTCGCGGGCCCTGGTCATCCCCACGAACAGCAGCCGCCGCTCCTCCGCGGCATCGGCCGCGATGAGAGGTCCGGATCCGGGCAGCCGCAGCGGCAGCAGGCCGCGTTCGCAGCCGGCCAGGAACACCGCGTCGAACTCCAGGCCCTTGGCGCCGTGCAGGGTCAGCAGGGTAATCGCTTCGGCCCGAGGATCCAGCGCGTCCGTTTCCGCGCCCAGCAAGATCTCGGCCCGGAACCGCTCGATGTCGGTGCCGCACCGCAGGGCCAGCGGTGTCAGCAGCTCGCCCGCGGCGCGGATGTCGACTACCGTCGCGTCGCGCTCGCCCCTGGCCGAGGCAAGGGCCCGCACCGCGGCCGCCAGCTTCCGCACGACATCAACGTCCTCCTCGGCGCCGCCACTGACGGCCGCGGAGGCGGAACTCACGAGACGCATTTCGCGCACGATGTCCGCCACCCCGGCCCGCCGCGCGAGCAGGTCGTGCGAGCGCTTCTGGTACGGGAGCCCGGCGCGAGTCAGCGCCTGGCCGAGCGGACCGGCCTGCGCGTCAGTGCGGTACAGGACGGCTATGTCCGAAAGCCCGAGCTTGCCGTGGTCGTGACCGTCGGCCCGGCCGCTGTCCAGTGAGTGGAAGGACACGCCGCCGAGCAGCCGGTCGATGGAAGCGGCGATCCAGGCGGCCTCGGCGTGCTCGTTCGCGGCCTCGTGGACGGTGACGATGCCCGCAGGACCGCCCCGCACCGCGACCGCCGTCCGCCCTGGGACCAGCGTCGCCGGTGATATGGCCTGCATCGCGGCGGTCACGATGGCAGGACTCGAGCGGTAGTTCCTGGTGAGCTCCACCGTGGTCGCCCCCGGGAAGTCCGCCGCGAACCGGCCGAAGATGCCGACGTCAGCACCGCGGAAGCGGTAAATCGCCTGATCCGGATCCCCGATCGCGGTCAGGCCGGTGCCGTCCATGCTGATCATGCGGAGCAGGTCGTATTGCACCGCGTCGATGTCCTGGTACTCGTCCACGCTGATCTGCGGCCACCGGACGCGCAGCCCGGCCGCGATGGCCGGATGATCGCCGAGTAGCGCCGCCGGCATCTCCACGAGGCCGTCGAAGTCGATCAGGTCGCGGGCCACCAGTTCCTTGCGCAGGGCCAGGCTGCCATCCGGGTCCTCGCCCAGCCCGGCGACCAGCTTGCGCCCGTCCCGCTCGGATCCGGTCAGTTCGGTCGCGACCTGCAACCTGACGGCCTCGTCCGCGACCCTGAATCGTGGGGAAAGTCCGGCCGCATCGTGATGCTCGCGCAGGATCCGCAGGCCCAAGCCGTGGAACGTGGTCACAGTCGGCTGGCCGTCCCGGGCCGCGCACAGTGCGGTCAGCCGGTCCTGTACCTCCTGCGCAGCCCGCCGGGTGAACGTGATGGCCAGGAAGTTCCCGGCCGCCAGGCCGCGGTCGATGATCTGGTGGGCGATGCGGTAGGTGAGCGTCCGGGTCTTGCCGGTTCCCGGTCCGGCGATGATCAGTAGCGGCCCGTCGGCGGTGGCCGCGGCCCGCTGGTCTGGATCCAGCCCGTCGAGTAGCGATCCTGTCGCGGGCGCCGTCTCGGCTGTCGCCGCCGCGGGGAAAGCTATTACCGCGTCACTCTGGCGGGCTCCCGGCCGATTGGCGGTACGAGTTTCCCCGGTCCGTTCGGCTGATTTCTGCTTTTCCGCGCCGGCCGACGACAGGCCGGTCACGGTGAACAGCGCCATTCCGTCCCGTTCATCCGGCTGGAACAGCCGGATCGTGCCGTACTCGCCGTCGTAACCCGCGTCCCTGACCACCTCGCCGCGACGCAGCCGGGCGATGCCCTCGCTGAGCAGTGACCCACCCACCCGGCCGATTTCATCGAGCGGGATATCCCGCAGAATGCTCAGCTCAGGTCCGAGCGCGCCGACAAGCCGGCCAACCTCGCCGACGACCTTCTTGCTCTTCGGCCCGGTGGCCAGGATTTCGCCGATGATCTCGGGCAGCTGGACCAGGCTGGTGAATCCCGGGGCTCCTGGCGGCCGGAATCCTGCGGGGCGGTCGGCCAGCTCCGCTATCCGGTGCAGGACTCCGACGGTAAGGGGCTTACCGCATTGCGGACAGATGGTGTCCAGCTCGCGTGTCTGCTCCGGATCGACGCGGATCCCGCACTTGCGGTGCCCGTCGAGATGATATTTCCCCTCCTCGGGAAAGAACTCGATTGTGCCTTGCAGGCCGCTACCCGTCCGCAGTGCCGCCGCCATCGCGAAATAGTCGAGATCAGTATTGAATACGGTTGCCTCTCGGCCGAGCATGGGCGGTGAATGCGCGTCGGAATTGCTGACCAGACGGTACGCGTCCAGCGACGAACAGGACCAGTTCATCGGCGGATCCGATGACAGACCGGTCTCCACCGCGAATATATGCCCGGCCAGGTCGGCGTAGCATTCCTGCACCGCGTCGAAGCCGGATTTTGAGCCAAGGACGGCGAACCAGGGTGTCCAGACATGTGCGGGCACCAGAAAACAGCCCGGATCAGCCGATAGCGTGATCTCAAGCAGGTCGCGGGAATCCAGGCCGAGAATCGGCCGGCCGTCAGATGCGAGATTGCCGATCTTGGCCAGCGCCGCGGTAATCCGGTCCGCGGCATCGAAACTCGGCGCATAAATAAGGTGATGTACCTTCCTGGTGCGCTCTCCGCGACGGTAGATGGTGGAGATCTCAACGGAAAGCATGAACCGGACGGTGCCGGCGCAGGCAGGCGGGGAATCCCGCAGGAGCCGTCTTTCAAGCTCCGGTCGGACCCGGAACAGGCCAGGCTCCGCCGGGACGAGGGTTTCCTTCAGTTCCGTCGCCCACGCGGGGTGCGTGAAATCCCCGGTGCCGAGCACGCTGAGACCCTTGCGCAGCGCCCACCAGGAAAGATGCTCGATGTCACAGTCCTTGCTGCAGGCGCGCGAGAATCTCGAATGAATATGCAGGTCAGCGTGGAACATATCGGCGTGGCAACTCCCTGGCGCAGTCGCGTGTGGCGGGTCCGATACTGCCACGGCACGCCGCCCCGCCGCTGCCGGTACCGCCCAGTCGCGGTCCCGGCCCGGCGGGAGCCGGCCCGAACCGAACGAGTAATGGCCCTCAGCTAGCCAGGTTCCATCATATCAAAATATGTGTTCGACGCGAGTCAACCGGATAGGGTGCCGCCCGCGCACGGATGACTCCGGCCGGAGGTGATGCCACGGGCCCGGCGCCCGGGCGCTCGCGCAAGCGCGCCTGGGCTCGCGATCGCATTGCCGACTATAAGGCCCCGCACGCCATCGTGGTCCACGCCATCCCGCGCAACCCCTCGGGCAAGATCCAGAAGCACCTGGCTGGTCGCCCGAAAGTACAGGTACGGCAAGGTCTCCGTCTGCGGTTATCTCGCGGATGTCTACTGTCTCGGGGTGAAAAACGCCCTCGGCCCGGAAATCATGGACGATCCTGACCTGCGCCGCTTTATCCGCAAATACTTTTCTGGCTACCGCGGCGATCCGATTGAGGCGCCCATCGAGCTGGCCCGCGAGGTGGTGTTCGGCTCCGTTCAGTACGCGCAAGATCTGGGTTTTGACCCCCACCCCGACTTCGCTGCCGCCGCGGGCATCTCGGCTCGTGGACCGGCCTGAGTACCATCATTCGGCAAGGATTGGCTGAACTGGGCGTCCTCGCCCAGCAGGAGTTCGGTCACCGAACCTGGCATGAATTCCTGGCCGAACGGGTTGGTTCCCGAGACCGAATGGCGGGCGCCGAGCTACCTGAGGTCAGGCTTCGTGGCTGGCCCGGAGCGCGATGACGAGCACGTCGTATACGGGTGACCCTCCGCCGGGATCGCGCGTCCGCGCGACCTTGCGCCAGCCCCACTTCCGGAAGGCGTTCTGCGCCGGCGTGGCCGCGGGCAGGACGGTCAGCGTCGCTCGTTCCTCGGGCCGGTTCGCCAGTATGAGATCGTGCAGGGCTTGCGCGATGCCCTGCCGCCGCCATGACGCGCGGACCAGCAGTTCGACCAGCGCGAAGGTGCGGCTGGGATGTTCGGTGGTGATCTCTTCCGGCAGCGGAGCGGTCAGGTTCCGCCACCAGGAACTGGACGGCCGGAGCGGCATCCCAGCCGCGTAACCGACCAGATAGCCGCCATGGCGGGCCTCAGCCAGGACAAAGCCCGGCTGGCGGCGCTGGACCCGGAAGCGGTCCGCGAACAGCGCGGCATCATCATTCCGCCCGTATGGCGGATCGGCGTAGACCTCGGCGTGCAGGGCCTGCAGTTCGTTCGCGCGCGCCGCGGCCTGCGTCCCGTCGAGCAACTGGAACGTTATCTCGGGCGCGGGCATGACGCCTTAATACGACGTTGGTAGCCGGTTGCGAGTGGCGCCAGGGGGATGGCGGTAACTTTCAGCGACCATAAATGCGAGATCTAGTGACTGGCTGCGGTTGAGCCGTGGATCACAGGCGGTCTCGTACCGCTGGTGCAGGTCGTCCTCGGCTATCTCGTGACTGCCGCCGACGCACTCGGTCACGTTGTCACCGGTGAACTCGATATGGATTCCGCCCGGATGGGTGCCAAGCGCCCGGTGCACGTCTCGTCGGCCAGCCGTTCGTAATGCTGTCCTGATGGGCTTTCCTTGACGAAGTCCTGGTTCCACCCGTGGGCCTGATGCAGATCCGCGTAACCGCCGACTGTGAAGGCGCGGCACAGGTTCAGCGTCATCGCGGAGCAGTGGTAGGCGCGGAGCAGCCTGTCCGGGTCAGGCGTCCTCGCCTGCCGGGTGAACTCGATGTGGAGCTTGCCGCTGCTGTGCTCATGGGCCGCCCCTCGGCACGGAAAGGTTGTGCCAGATCACGGTCTCACCGTACTGGTAGCCACGACTGTCCCGCATCGCGGAACAGCTCCCTTGCCGAAAAGCTGCGACGTCATAACGCTGTGACGTACGACACATCCGCTTAACCTCGTGCGGATGGCGCCCCCACCATTGCGGGAGCATCGGCAGCACCATTAGCGCTGCGACGCGGGTGCGCACGGCATGAATGGAGGAGCCATGCCAGGCCTCGCCCGATCGCAGTGGTACGACCTCACCAGGGACATGAACTGGACGTTGTCCTACGTGGACCAGGAGGAAGCCTGGCCTCAGGACTTGTCGAACACCTACGGCATCCCGGCCGAGAGCTGGTGGGGGTGGGATGAGCCCTACAAGATCACCTACACCGAGTACGTGCACAACCAGGTGGGCAAGGACGCCGGCGTCTACTCGGTGAACTCGGTGATCAGCCGCTCCAGGATGTTCGAGGAGCTGGACCCGGGATGGAAATCGGCGATCATCGCGCACTATGGCGCCATCGCCATACCCGAGTACCTGGCGGGCATCGGGGAGTCCCGGATGGGCCGCTTCGGCCGGGCCGCCGCGTGGCGCAACATGGCCACCTTCGGCTGCCTGGACGAGACCAGGCACGGCCAGATCCAGACCTACTTCCCGTACACCCTGCTCGGCAAAGAGCCACGGAATGGACTGGGCGCACAAGACCCTGCACACCAACGAGTGGGGCGCGATCGCGGCCCGGCACCTGTTCGACGACATGTTCACCGCCAACGACGCGGTGTCCACCGCCATCCAGCTCACCTTCACCTTCGAGACCGGCTTCACCAACCTGCAGTTCCTCGGCATGGCCGCGGACGCGATGAACGTCGGCGACCTCGACTTCGGCGCGCTGATCTCCTCCATCCAGACCGACGAGGCCCGGCACTCCCAGCAAGGCGAGCCGACGATCAAGATCCTGGTCGAGAACGGCAGGAGTGACATCGCGCAGAAGCTGGTGGATCACATGTTCTGGCGGAGCTGGCACGTCTTCGCCCTGCTCACCGGGCTGTCGATGGACTACTACACGCCTTTGGAGCACCGCACCCACTCGTTCAAGGAGTTCATGAACGAATGGATCATCAACCAGTTCATCGACCAGTTCAGGGACTTCGGCCTGGACCGGCCGTGGTACTGGGACGAGCAGTTCCTCGGCGAACTCGAGTGGTACCACCACGCGCTGCACCTGGGCATCTGGACCTGGCGGCCCACCGTGTGGTGGAACCCGGACGCCGGGATGTCGCCGGCCGAGCGGGAGTGGCTGGAGGAGAAGTACCCGGGCTGGAATGACTCGTTCGGCAAGTACTGGGACGTGATCACGGCCAACATCCGGGCCGGCCAGCCGGCGCTGACCCTGCCAGAGACCTTCCCGATGGTCTGTAACATGTGCCAGATCCCGGTGGTGTCGCCGGCCGGGTATGCGGCCGGCTTCCTGAAGAGCCCGGCGCCGCACCTGCTTGACCTGGAGGGACGCAGGTACACCTTCTGTTCCGAACCGTGCAAGTGGATCTTCGAGCAGAACCCCGGCCGGTTCAAGGGTCACCTGGGCCTGATCGACCGCTTCCTCGGCGGGCTGATCCAGCCGCCGGACCTCGGCGGCGCGCTCGCCTATATGGGCTTGTCCCCCGAGGAATGCGGCCAGGACGCCACCAACTACGCCTGGGCGCAGCAGGGCCGGGCTGAGGCGAACGGGAAGGCCTGACGATGGCGCTGTTTCCGGTGCAGGGGATCTTCGACGGCGACTTCGTGGTGCTCCTGGTACCCGTCGATACCGACGATCCGATGACGGTCGTGGCCGAGAAGATCGCGCACCACGTGGTCGGCCGCCGGGTGGCCGCGCAGGACAGGCCGATGCGGGTCCGCCGCCAGGGCGAGTTCCTCGCCGACGACGCCACGGTCGCCGAATCCGGCCTTTCTCCCCTGGACGTGCTCGAGGTCGTGTACGCATGAGCGAGTCGGAGGGGCGCGGCGTCGCCTGCGTTGCCGTCCGCTGGGAGGACGCGGCGGACCTCGGCGAGCTGTGGGAAGGTGCCGTCCTCGACGTCGAGGTGGCCGGTGAGCATGTCCTGCTGGTGCGCTTGCCGGGCGGCGAGGTCCGGGCCTATCAGGGGCTGTGCCCCCACCAGAAGATGCTGCTCGCCGACGGGGACTTCGACGCGGATTCCGGCGTGCTGGTGTGCATGGGTCACCTGTGGGAGTTCGACCTGCGGGCCGGCGTCAGCATCAATCCCGCCGGGTGCCCCCTGTACACCTACTCCGTCGAGGTCGCCGGCGACCGCGTCAAGGTCGGCATCCCGCAAGACGGCCTCCGCCACTACAACCGTGGCCAGGGCACCAGAACGCCAGGCATGCGAGGAAGGCATTCATGACGACGAACTCGCACCAGAAAATGGTCGGCCCGGTGATCCGCGGAGCGGACGCTGACCTGGCGGACGCGGTGATCGAGGCCATCGAGGCTGACAACCCCGGCGCGGATGTGCAGGTGGAGGACGCGGGCGGGTACATCCGCATCGGCGTCCCGCAGCGGTGCCTGCTGACCCGGGCCAGCCTGGAGGACGCGCTGGGCCACAGCTTCGAGCTCTCACGGCTCGAGCCATCGCTGTCGGCGTTCGCCGGCCGGATGAAGGCCACCGACGACGAGGTGCTCTGGTACCTGGAAAGGCAGGACTGACCGATGGCTAACAGGGCCCCCAGAACGCAGAAGACCTGGAGCCTGCTCGGTGACGTCCGGCGCAAGCCCAGCACGTACGAGGTGACCGCGGCGCGCTTCCACTACCACTTCCGCAGGGAACCCGCGCCTTTCGAGCTCGATCCCGGCATGCCGCTCAACCGCTGGTACCTGGAATACCGTGAGGGCTCGCCGTTCCAGGTGGACGACTGGGAGGGCTTCCGCGACCCGTACAAGCTCACCTACAAGGACTACGTCGCGCTCCAGCATGACCGCGAGACCTACCTCGACCTCCTCATCGACACGCACGAGGCGGCAGGGTCGGTGACGCGCCTGGATCCTGCCTGGGTGGCCACGCTGCGGGCGCTGTTCGTGCCGCTGCGGTTCCCGCTGCACGTCCTGCAGATGACTGGCCTGTACGTCGGGCAGATGGCGCCGTCGTCGTTCATCACCAACGCGGCCCACTTCGGCGCCGCGGACGAGATGCGCCGGGTGCAGCGCATCGCGTACTGGACGAAGGTGCTGGCTAACGCGCACGGAGACGAGCTGGCGACCACGGCGCTGGCGCGCGGCGCCTGGGAGAATGACCCGGCCTGGCAGCCGGTGCGCCGCGCCTGCGAGCAACTGCTCGTCACCCGCGACTGGGGGGAGGCGTTCGCCGCGCGGAACCTGGCGCTGAAGCCGGCCCTGGACGCCCTGCTGAACTCATCGCTCGCCGACCTGGCCAGGCGCAACTCCGATGAGTTCCTGGCGCTGCTGTTCACCGAGTTCGGTGTCGACTCCCAGCGCAGCCAGGACTGGTCGTCGGCGCTGGTCAGGTATGCGCTGGACCGCCGGCCCGAGCTGTCGGAGGTGCTGACCGGCTGGCTAGGTACGTGGCAGCCTCCGGCGCTCGAGGCGGCCGAGTCCCTCGCCGCGGCTTTCGCCTCGGCGCCCGTCGCGATGGCCCCCAGCGACGTGACCGCCGCGGTGCGCGAGCAGCACCGTGCCTATCTGGAGCTTTGCGGGCTCTGAGACCCCGCGAGCAGGAGCAATCCGGCACCAACGGCGGCCAGCGAGAGGCATCTTCATGGGTGCTTCCCGGTGTCCCATGGCCGCTCGCCGCACGGGTCAAATCCGGCATCCGGCAGCGGGAATACCAGCCGCGCTACGGCGCTGTATGGATATCGCTTTCGGGAGGACAGTTCCTGCGGTGCATGAAAATTACTGCTTCAAGTGCGGATTGTATACACGTGTCGATGATGTGACGAAGCTGTGCGGTGCCTGTTACGGCTGCTGGCCAGCGGCGGAACGGTCCCGCGATCGGGCCGGAGACTGATGTCGGCTGCCTCCGGACCGGCCAGCTACCTAGACGGGCCGGAAAACTACCCGATCATGCGGGTTGACCTCTCTGCGGCCGCCGGGCAACGTGGATTACGCCGCTGGTCTCAACCACCGCCATGGGGACCGACCTCATCAGCACCGAGGCCAAACCGGGAGTAGCGCCGGGGAGCAGCCATGATGCAAGCCCGTCTTAACCTGATCACTGCAGATCCGCTTCGGTTGGAGGACTCGGTCAACTACATCAAGGGCGAGGTCCGCCCGGTAGTTGAGAGCCTGCACGGCAGTCTGGGAATGTCGCTGTACACGAACCCGGAACTCGGCGTGGCGGTCCTCGAGTCATTCTGGGCGTCGCGCGAGGCGCTGCTGCAGAGCGAGCAGGTGGCCGCGCCGAGGCGCCGCGGCCGCGATCCGCGTCGAGACGGTCAGCTCGACGGGCTGCGTGATACGGGCGGTTGAGGAGTATGGTCTCGTGTTCAGCTCTGCACGCAATGCCTGACAAGACGGCCTGCCAGGGATTTTCCGGGCGCTGGTCAGAGTCGGCCCCCGGGTGAGAAGATATGGCTGTGAGCGACGAGAACGACCCGGTGCGGCAGTTGGTCGCGGCCTGGGAGGCCACCGCGGCCGTGGTGGCCGAATGGGCGCAGCGGACGTCGGCACTGACCAGCGAGGCGTTCCATAAGCTCACCAGCGACCCGGCCATCCGCGCGGTGCTGGAACGCTGGCGCATCACCTTCCTCTGGGCCCGGCGCGACTGCGAATGCTCCTGCGCCACGTCACACCCAGACGACGTGGGGATATGCGACAAAGACGCGGTGATAACCCGCCGGCTCACGATGGACGTGGGCGGTGACGTGGAGATACCGCTGTGCGCGCCGTGTGCAGTGGCGCAAGGTGTCGCCGAGTTGCCCCGGTAACCGCCCCGAGGGCAGCCAGCCAGCAGCAGGCGTAACACCCGGCCCGTTCGGGAAAAGATCTTTTGTGCCGAACGGACCGTGGTGCGTGCTCTGATTCAGGTTCGGCGGACGTCAGCGGCTCACGCCCCCGCTGTGAGCCGCTGACGTCCGGACCGTACTCGCGGCGCGGCGGGCCGCACCTGCGCGGTGGGGGCCGCCGGGGGGCCTTCGACCTGGGCCGCGTCCGGGTCGGCGACCACTGTGCGCTGCTCAGAAGGCTTGCTGGTCTGGTCGGACATGGTCATGCCGGGCTCCCTGCGGTGGCTTCGTTCGTCGCGTAGATCTCTTCGATGAGCAGCTCCGGGGTGGCCGCTTCCGCCTCGCGGAGGCCGACTTCCCGGCCGTAGACCAGAATCCGGTCGCACGTCGCGACCAGGTCCTCTGGCTCGCTGCTGACCAGCAGAACGGACACGCCGGTATCGGCGGCGCGCTGGAGCGCGTGCAGGATGTCGGTCCGCGCGCCGACGTCGACCGCCTAGGCGGGCTCGTGCAGCACCAGCAGCGCGGGGCCCGTGTTCAGCCACTTGGCCAGCAGCACCTTCTGCTGGTTCCCGCCGCTGAGCTGCTTGACGAGGATGGATGGCGTGCGCGGCCGGATGCCCAGTGTCCGGGCGGCCGCCTCGGCGTCCTCCTGCTGCCAGCGGCGGGCGACGAACCACGGATGGCCCCGCTTGCGCAGCGCCGGGAGGCTGATGTTGTCGCGGACGTTGAGCTCGAAGGCGAGGCCGTCGCGGTCCCGCCGCTCGGGCACCAGGACCACGCCTGCCCGAAGGCACGCGGCGACGCTGGCCCGGGCCAGCCGCACCGTTCCCGAGCTGGTGCGCAGCTCCCCTCCGGCGGCCCGCTGCGCGCCGGTGATCAGGTACGGGATGTCCTCGTAACCGCTGCCCGGCAGCCCGGTGAGGCCGAGGATCTCCCCCTTGGCCAGCGAGAAGCCCACGCTGCCGAGCTGGTTGCCGCGCAGGCCGGTCACCGTGACGGCCGGGTCGAGCAGGCCCAGATCCTGATGGACTACCGAGATCCCGGCCGCGTGAACCTCCGGCCAGCGCACGGGCAGCCGCATGGCGTGGCCGTCCACTTCATAGTGCGCGCCCGGGTCCGGTGTGCAGACGCCGGTGGACTTGGGCGAGTTGACGCTGGCCCCGCCTACGCTCACGCTCACCGACCGGGTGCGGCTCTGGTCGGACGACTGCCCGCTCGAGGTGAGCTATACCGGGCAGGCGGCGCACACCACGAACGACTGCCTGGTCTGGCTGCCCGAGCAGGAAGTGCTCTTCTGCGGCGACCTGCTGTTCAACGGCGACACGCCGTTCCTGCTCATGGGTTCGGTGCGCGGGGCCGCCGACGTGCTCAGGAACGTGGTCGCGCCCATCCCGGCCGCCGTGATCGTGGCTGGGCACGGCCTGCCGGGCGATCACCGGCTGATCAATGACGGGGTCGGCTACCTGGATTTCGTCCTGGCCACCGCGGAGAAGGGCATCGGCGCGGGACTGTCGCCGCTCGAGCTGGCCCGCCAGACTGACCTCGGCGAGTACGCCCACTGGCTGGACAGCGAGCGCATCGCCGGGAACCTGCACCGGGCCTACGCCGATCTCGGCGCGGCTCCCGGCGTCGACGTGCTGGCCGCGCTCAGGGACATGGTCGAATACAACAACGGTGAGCCCTTGTCATGCTTCGCGTAACGAGCGCGCTGGGCGTCGTGTTCCCGGGACCGGGCGGGTGGGTCGGCGCCGGTTGGGTAGGGTCTGGCTGTTATGACCCATACCAGTGCTTTGGTGGCGGGCCGGTACCGGCTGGAGGCCCGGATCGCGGTCGGCGGTGTCGGCGAGGTCTGGAGAGGTACTGACCAGGTGCTGGACCGGCCGGTGGCGGTCAAGCTGCTGCGAGCCGAGTACGTGCAGCACCCGGATGTCTCCGCGCGGTTCCGGTCCGAGGCCCGGCATGCCGGGTCGCTGTCGCATCCGGCTATCGCGCGGGTCTACGACTATGGCGAGGGCGAGCCTGCCTACCTGGTGATGGAGCTGGTGGACGGGCCGTCGCTAGCCGGGGTCCTCGGCGGCGGGCCGCTGGACCCCGGCCGCACTATGGACGTGGTGGCCCAGGCGGCGGCGGGCCTGCATGCCGCGCACCAGGCGGGCCTGGTGCACCGTGACATCAAGCCGGGAAACCTGCTGCTTGGCCCAGGCGGCCAGCTGAAGATCACTGACTTCGGGATCTCCCATGCCGCCGGGGCAGCGCCCGTCACCAGTACGGGGGTATTGCTTGGCACGCCCGCCTACCTGGCCCCGGAGCGGGTCGCGGGCCAGGCGGCCATCCCGGCCAGCGACCTGTATTCCCTCGGCGTGGTCGCGTGGGAATGCCTGGTCGGCACGCCGCCTTTCACCGGCTCGCCGGTGGAGGTTGCCGTCGCGCACAGGGACCGCCCGCTGCCGCCGCTGCCAGGCACGGTGCCCGCTGATGTGGCCGCGCTGGTGGTGGCTCTGACGGCCAAGGACCCCCGGGCGCGGCCGCCGGGCGCTGGTGCGGTCGCGGAGCGGGCTAGCAGGCTTCGTGACGCCACTACCAGCCGGTCGACGCTGCCGCTGGATATCTGGCCGGATCGGTACGCTGCCCAGGCGCCGGCGCTAGCTGGGCCCGGACAGCGGCTCCGCGGCCGGATGCTGTCCGGCCGGACCGTTGTGCTGGCTGCCGGCGCGCTCATCGCGGCTGTTATTGCCGGCGTTCTGCTGTCGAGCCTGCTGGGCCAGGCTGGTTCCCGGCCGCGAACCACGCCGCCTTCGGCGACTGCGGCAGGGCCGGGCGCATCCGCGGGCGGTACGGTTGAGGTAAGTTCCAGCCGGTTGGCAGGCCAGCAGGTCAGCGCGGTCCGCCGCCAGCTTCAGCAGCTCGGCCTGGTGGTCCGGGTGCTCTGGCAGCCCAGCGGCCAGGATCCCGGAACGGTGCTATCGGTGCAGCCCAGCGGGCGGGTACCAGCCGGGAGCGTCATCGTCATCACTGCTGTCTCCCAGCAGGACCGTGGCGGCCAGGGGCACGGCCACGGTGACGGACACGGCAACGGGGGAGGCGGCGACTGATCTGGCGTCGGCTGAGTTGACAGACTTTGAAACACACTTGCAGATTAAGTAATATTTTGCCTCAGGCTCTATGCCTGGACTCAGCCATTCTGAGCCGCCGCCGGCTGAAGGGATCGCCGTGGACTTCGGGCTGAACGAGGATCAGGAGGCCTTTCGGGCTGCCGTGCGCACGTTCGCGAGGGAGAAGCTTGCGCCGGGTTACCTGCAGCGGGCCAAGTCCGAATGGTTCCCGTGGGAGGTGCACCGCGAGGTGGCCGCCCTGGGGGTTTTCGGCCTGCTGGCGGGCGAGGCGTTCAATCCCTGGCCCACGAGGACTTCGTCGCGGCGGGCCTGGTCGTGGAGGAACTGGCTTACGCGCAGGTCAAGACGGCAACGAGGTGCTCGGGTGTGGACTCGCGGCCGGAGAGGCGCTTCGGCCGCTGGCGGGTGAGAGTGAGGAGAACACCGTGATCGCAGCCAGCGGGCCCGGCCGCCAGAAAGTCGCCCGGCTGATCCGCCTCGGGCTGCTGGCTGCCGCCGTCCTGCTGGTCCTGGCGGCCACCATCGCCGCCTTCGTGGACTCCCGCCCGGCCACCGCGGCCCGGCGCGGGTTCGGCGGGGACGGCTGGGTGACCAGCTGGAGCGCCAGCCCGCAGGTCGCCACGCCGGGCACGCTCGTTGCCGCCGGCTTCAATAACCAAACGGTCCGCGACATCATCTTCACCAGCGTCGGCGGCGATCCGGTCCGGCTTGAGCTGACGAACGCCTTCGGCACCTCGCCGCTACGGGTCGGCCACGTGACGATGGCGGTGGCGGGTCCGGGTGCTTCGGTGGCGCCGGGCACGATCCACCAGGTGACCTTCGGCGGCAGCGCGTCGTTCCAGATCCTGGCCGGCGCGCAGATCCTCAGTGATCCGGTGGCCATGCGGGTGTGGCCGCTGCAGGATCTGGCGGTGAGCGCGTACCTGCCGGGCCAGACAGGCGTGGCGACTTTCCATTCGGGCGCCCAGCAGGTCAACTGGGTGTCGGCCACCGGTGACCAGGCCGCCGACCAGGGCGGCGGCGCGTTCACCACCCAGACCCAGTCGTGGTACTACCTCAGCGACCTCATCGTGCGTTCGTCCGGCGCGGAAGGGACCGTGGTGGTGTTCGGCGATTCGATCACCGACGGCTTCCGTTCGACCGTCGGCGCCAACGCCCGCTGGCCCAACGACCTGGCCCGCAGGCTGGACGCGCTGGACGGCCCCACGCTGTCAGTGGCCGACGAGGGGATCAGCGGCAACCAGGTACTGAACAACGCGCTGTGCTGCGGTGCCAGCGCCGAGGCGCGGTTCGGACGGGACGCCCTGGACCAGCCTGGCGTCCGGGACATCATCGTGCTGGAGGGGATCAACGACATCGGGTTCAGCGCGGTTCCGCCGCACCCGGGCACCGAGGTCAGCGCGGCCCAGGTCACCGCCGGGTATCAGCAGCTGATCGCGCAGGCGCACGCTCGGGGCCTGAAGATATTCGGCGCGACCATGCTGCCGTTCCAGGGAGCCGGGTATTACACGGCGGCGGGCGAGGCCAAGCGCGAGGCGGCAAACGCCTGGATCCGCACCAGCGGCGCATTCGACGGTGTCATCGACTTCGACGCGTTGATGCGCGATCCTGCCGACCCGCTGATGCTGAATCCCGTGTATGACTCCGGTGATCACCTGCACCCCGATGACGCCGGCTACCAGGCCATGGCCAACGCCATCAGCCTGAAGATGTTGCTGCCCTCTCCAAGGCGCTGATCCCGCGGACGCCCGGCTTATTGAGGACCACGACACGGGTGTCGGCCAGGGCAGCGGACACGCTGCGTTAAGCGTGACGCGGGAGCAAATGCTGTTGGCGCGTCAGCTGTCCGGACTCTTGCCAATGCCGTGTGCGCGAACTGGATATCCCGTAGCGCGGCACGGGCTTGGCCGGCGCTCAGCCGCCGTTCGGGCTCCTTGGCGAGCAGGCCTTCGATGACCGGGCGCAGCGGGCCGGCGCGCAGGAACGGCGCCGGCGCGTCCGGGCAGGGTGTCGATAAGGCACCTTGCGTGTCGAGTGTTGCTCACAGCCGGAGGAGGTGCTCGGCGTTGCTGTGGGCGATCTTCTGCTTGTCGGCCGGGCTGAGCGGCGCGTCCCGGAGAAACGCGCCGGCCTGCGAGTTATCGGAGAAGGGATAATCGACCGAGAACAGCATTCGGTCGGCGCCGAAGACCATCAGGGCGCACAGCAACGGCGGGTCGGTTGTGTACCCGCACGTCGTCACGTGCACATGTTGAAGCGCGGTGTCGGCTACCGTGGCGGACAGCCCGGTCGCCAGGGGAGTCAGCTTTTCATCGGCCCTGGCCAGGGAGAACGGCAGGTTTTCTCCCATGTGTCCCACGATCACCTGCAGCCCGGGGAATCGTTGGAAGACGCCGCCCACCACCATCCGCAGCACATGCAGACCGCACTCGGCGTGCCATCCCCAGCCGGCGGTCGCCAGCGTACTCGCCACCACAGGCTCCAGGCCGGAAAAATAGGCGGCACGCACGGCGGGCGGCGGCTCCGCCGGATGAAGGTAGACCGGTACGCCCAGGCGGTCTGCAGCGGCGAGTACAGGGTCGGCGGACGGGTCATCGAGGAACACGCCGCGGGTCTGGCCATGGATCATTGTGCCGACGAAACCCAGTTCCTCGACGGCCCGGCTCAACTCGGCCGCCGAAGCCTTCGGGTCGCACATCGGCAGGGTCGCGAAGGCCCGGAAACGGCCGGGGTGGGCGGCGACGGCGGCAGCCATCCGGTCATTGAGATCCTGCGACACGGCGAGTGCCTGGTCAGGATCCAGTTCCTGGACGGCATGGGCGACGGCGGAGAGGACCTGGACGTCGATACCTGCCGCGTCCATGGACTGCAGCCTTTCCTCGCCCAGATCGTCAAGGGCGTCCGACTTGCCTAGCAGGCTCGCCGGGTCGACGCTGATCGCTGCCACCACATCTTTAGGCAGCAGATGCTCCTCCAGCGCGATCATTCTCATCTCCGGACCCGCTTTCACAGCCACCGCGGGAGTGCCGGAACGTCACTGGGCAGCGCGGATCCTGCGACCCGGCCGGTCAGCCATCCGGCCAGGTCCGCTGCTGGTGCCGTGATGCTCGCCACGGTCCTGGCCGTGCCGGGGCCGAGGCGCCATTCCCGGTCACGGTCGGACGGCCGGAGCACGACGGCCGGACAGTTCTCCTTGGCCGAAAGCACGCCGGCGACGTCGTCGAGCAGAAGGTCGATGACGCCGCCGGGCAGGTCGTCGAGGGCCGCGCCGGCACCGAGGTCGACGGCATGTATCCACACCTCGCGGATGCGCATCCACGGGATTTCCGCGGCCGGGATCTCGCGGCCCTGCGCGCTGCGGACCGTCGCTGTCCAGGCGTCACCGTCGAGCAGGGCGAGAGCGTCATCGAGTGCCGCGGCGGTCGCGACGACCTCCGACCGCAGGATCGCCGCCGCCCGGCCGGCTGATGCCTCGATATCGGCGTCCCGCTGCTCCGGCCCCGCGTACATCGGGTTCTCCACGCCGGTACGGGCCCACGTCGCGAGCCGGGCCAGAGCCTCCGCGTTGCGGGCGACATGCGCGACGACGTGGGCGCGCCTCCAGCCGGGCAGGCCGCTGGGCTCCTGCATCTGGTCGTCGGTGAGCCTGCCGATGCAGGCGAGCAGGTGGGCGGTGCCCTGCCGCATCCACGGCAGGGTCGCGGCGAGCTGGTGCCGGCCGGTCACGTGGCCACACCGGCCGGTACACCCGCGGCGAGGCGGCGTGCGATGTCTTCGCCCAGCGCCTTCTTCGATTTTCCCCATCTGGTGGACGGCAGCATCGCAGACCTCATTCTCCTGTTCGCGAGCCTGCTGTCGCCGCCTCCGGACGGCTGACGTCGGTCGCGGGCGGAATGGCGAAATTCTGGTTAAAGATATTGTCGGGGTCGTAGCGCGCCTTGAGTAGCTGCAACCGGGTGAGAGTCTGGCCGGGGAACGCGTCATCCAGGCGCGACGACGTCGCCCGGCTGCTGGTTCAGTGGAGTGATGAATGTGCCGAAGGCGAGTTCGTGACCGTAATCAGGCACCAAAGTTCCTTTGCTTCAGAGTGCTCCGCTCCCCAAGGGAAGCGATGTCGAGCGGGACCGTCTGCGGCGTGAGGCGGATCGTCGGCTCGACCGCGCGACCGGTGGGTCCTCGGCGCCGATCGGCCGAGGCTCGGTGCGTTCGGCGCTGTGGGCGGACGCATCTCACGTGGCGCACGTGATCTATGCGCCGAGCCGGTGGGGAATCGGTGTTACGCGCCTCTGATTCGGCAAGAGCTGCTTGCCGGGCTGCGGACCCTTGGAGGAGCATTCCGAATGTCGGCGAGTGCTGGGTCATCAGCCCCATGAATTGTGGAAGCGTCTCGGGTTTGGCGTAGGTCCCCTGATATTGAGAGGCCAGCGAGAGCCATGTCACCGGGACGACGCCGGCTTGGACCATGCGCTGAACGGCGACCTGATGGGTCTCGAGGGTCTCGCCGGCCGTCGTGTCAACCGCGACGTACACCTCGTAGCCGCGCTCCAAGCCGGCGAACGCGGTACCCAGGATGCAGCCCTCGGTCAGGAGCCCCGACATGACCAGCTTCTTGCGGCCAGTTGCCTCGACGGCCGCGGCGAATTCCGGGGTCTCAAACGCATTGATGAAGTGTCCCTCTCGGACGATCACGTGCGCATCGCCGACTACGGCCCTGAGGTCCTTGAACAATGGGCCATAGGGGCCGTTGTCTGCACCGTTGGTCAGCACAAGCGGGATATCGAAGATACCCGCGGTCTTGGCCAGACCGACGGTGTTGTTGACGTGGAGCGAGACGTCGTGGGACCGAAACACCTCCCCAAACCCGACAGCGTGGTCAATCATCACGATTCACTGTTCTCGGGGGTCGGAGTGGACGACGACATGGTGTTCTCCCATCTGTGGTGCCAGTGAACTGAGATGGCGCCGCCCGAAGGGACGGGCCGTAAACGGATGCGATGGCCGGGCGCCTGCTCGGGGTCGGACGGCTCCACTACCGGGGGCGGCCAAAAGGAGAAGAGTACGTGGGCCGGGTCGCCGCTTCTGGCGACAAACTCCCAGTCCACCTCGCTCCCGTTTGAACTTGGGACTTCCTCTTGGCGAAGGACGCGCATCGCTGTCGGCCCATGCTCCGCCATGTTGGAATGATATCAACTAAATTGATAGTAGACTCTCTCCTATCAATAGTCAAGAGCTAAGATGACCGTCGTGAATCGAGCCAACTACCACTCGCCGCGCCGGGAGCAGGCCGCTGCGGCCACCAGGGAGGCGATCCTTGACGCGGCTCGGGAGCTATTTGCCACCCATGGATACGGGCGCACGACGGTGGCCCAGATCGCCGAGTCAGCACGGGTTGCGGCCAACACCGTCTACACCAGCGTTGGCGGCAAGCCTCAACTCCTGGCGGCAATCATGCAAGACGGCACCGGCGATCCCGCCGTCGCCGAGACGCTGACCGCCGTTGCCCGGACCACCGACCCCGCTGAGGTCATCCGGCTGACCGCCGCCGGAACTCGCCGGGTCAACGAGAGGCACGCCAAGGGCGTCACCGTCCTGCTCGACAGCGCCCAGGTCGATCCTGCGGCGGCCGAGATGCTTCGGGTCAGTTTGCGCCGTTATCGGGACGCCCTCGACACCCTTGCTCGGCGGCTGGAGCACCTGGGCGCGCTTGAGCCCGCCGACCGGCGTCGGGCCGCCGACGTCTTCTGGTACTTGTTTGGCTGGATGTCTTGGCGGACCCTCATCATCGACCTCGGCTGGAGCTGGGACGCTGCCGAGCAGTGGCTGGCGCAGCGAGGCGTCGAAGCGCTGCTCAAGCCAGAACGCCCTAGCGGGACCTTCCGGGCTAGCCCGTGAGGAAGTCACATCTACCCAGGTCAGGGCCGAGATCGCGGCCTTGTCCGTGTAGTACCTAACTCAGCGCTTCGGCGCATAGGCATCGAGGCCGAAGAGGTCGTAGAGGCGG
>WNFD01000093.1_pt1 | contig 83605 bp, 73 predicted proteins | sample 5400491 | NCBI WGS metagenome assembly WNFD01 (sample SAMN13153343, study PRJNA577476) | soil metagenome | isolation source: 120 cm saprolite under Douglas fir tree site 2 hole 2 replicate 2 | place: USA:California | collected 2015-04-18 | reverse complement strand
CAGGGATCGTGGATGGTTAAGATCACTCTGAAGAATCCGAAGGAGCTGGACACACTGCTTTCTGCGGCGGACTATGAAAAGTTCGTGGCGGAAGAGGCGGGACACTGAAGACCGGACCTCGGACGTCCGACCTCGGACCTTTGATGTTTCTTGCTGAAGTCTGAGGTCCGACGTCTGAAGTCCGACGCCGTTTAAGAATTTCATATGCGCTATTTACCTAAATCTCCTGCTGACCGCGAAGCCATGCTCAAGGCGATTGGCTTGCGCTCGGTGGACGAACTGTTCGCGCCGATTCCCGCAGAATACCGGCTGAGCCGAGATCTCAAAGTCCCCCGTCAGATGGCGGAGTCTGAAATCGTGGACTATTTCCGCCAGCGCTCACGGGAAAACGGCGAAGGCTATACCAGCTTTCTGGGTGCGGGCGCTTATTCTCACTACCGGCCCGTCATTATTGATTCCCTGATTTCGCGCGGCGAGTTCCTGACCGCCTACACCCCTTACCAGGCGGAGATTTCACAGGGAACGCTGCAATCGATTTTCGAGTTTCAGAGCATGATCTGCGAGTTGACTGGCATGGAGGTGGCCAACGCTTCCATGTATGACGGCTCGACCGCCGCGGCCGAGGCCGTAATGATGGCGGTGCGGCTCACGGGACGCCGGTCCGTGGTGGTGGCGCGGAGTTTGCATCCGGAGTATCGCGAAGTGCTGGCGACTTATGCCACGCACCAGGGGATGCCGTTGACAGTCGCGGGATTCGGCGAGGACGGGCGGCTGGATGTAGAGGAACTGGAGAAGGCGATCACAGCTGAGACGGGGGCAGTGTTGATCCAGTCGCCGAATTTTTTCGGGACGATTGAAGACGTGGCTACGATCGCCGACCTCGCGCATAAACGCGGAGCCATGCTGGTAGTTTCAATTGCGGAGGCGGTCTCGCTGGGAATTGTTGAGCCGCCGCGACAGGCGGACGTGATCGCCATGGAGGCGCAATCGTTCGGCGTCCCGATGGGATTTGGCGGGCCGTACTGCGGCGTTATTGCCACGCGGGAAAAGTTCGTGCGGCAGATGCCGGGCCGGCTGGTGGGTCAGACCACCGACAAGCACGGCAAACGCGGTTTCGTGCTCACGCTGGCCACGCGGGAGCAGCACATCCGGCGGGAGAAGGCGACCTCGAATATCTGCACCAACCAGGCGCTGATCGCACTCATGGTGAATATCTTTATGACCGTGTACGGCAAGGTGGGCCTGAAAGAGCTGGCCAAACAGAATCTGGCGAAGACGGCGTATGCGGCAGGGCGGTTTAGCAAGCACGGGAAGGTACTGTTCGGTGGCGCGCCGCGCTTCAACGAATTTGTGGTGCAAACCAGCCAAGATCCCTATGCGATCAACCGTCGGCTGCTTGAACACAAGACCGTGGGCGGACTGCCGTTGAATAAGTTTTATCCTGAACTGGGGAATGCGGCCCTGTGGTGCTGCACCGAGTTGACCACGCGGGCGGCAATAGATACGGCCGTGGGCCTGGTGGCTGAGAGCGAGCGCTCGCTACGACCCGCGAAGGAAGAAGTGGAAGAGGTGGCGCGATGAAACACATGACTCGCAAAGCGACGCGCCACGTCAATCAGAACGAGGGGTTAATCTTTGAGAAATCGTCGCCGGGCAAGGCGGCGTGGAAGCTGCCGCCGCTGGATGTGCCCGAGGTAAACACCGCGCAGCTTCTCGGTTCATCGGAAAGAAAAGACCTGGGCAACATGCCCGAGGTGAGTGAGATCGAGATCATTCGCCACTTCACCCGCATGTCCACATGGAACTACGCGATTGACCTGGGAATGTATCCGCTAGGCTCGTGCACCATGAAGTACAACCCGCGGGTCAATGAAGCGGTCGCGCGAGTGGAAGGAATTGCCAACGGGCATCCGTACCAGCCGGAGAAGATTTCACAGGGTGCGCTACAAATCCTGAAAACGCTGAGCGAGTGCCTGATCGAAATCACGGGCATGGACGCGATCACGCTGCAGCCGGCGGCCGGCGCGCATGGCGAGATGACCGGCCTATTGATGGTGCGGGCTTATCACGAGTCCAAAGGCAACGCACGCAAGAAGATTCTGATTCCGGACTCGGCGCATGGGACAAATCCGGCGACCGCGGCGATGGTCAGCTACGCCGTCGAAAACCTGAAGTCAGATTCGCGCGGCATGGTCGACATCACCGCCCTCGCGGCGCAGATGAACGAAGATGTCGCTGCGCTGATGCTCACCAACCCGAACACTCTGGGCGTGTTTGAGCAGGACATCCACAAGATTGCCGACATTCTGCATGCCAAAGGCGGCCTGCTCTACATGGACGGCGCCAACATGAACGCGCTGGTCGGCAAGGTGCGGCCGGGCGACTTCGGCGTGGACGTAATGCATCTGAACCTGCACAAGACGTTTTCCACGCCGCACGGTGGCGGCGGTCCGGGATCGGGGCCGGTGGCCATCAAGAAGGCTCTCGAGGCTTTCCTCCCTGCCCCGGTGGTGGTTTCGAAAGCGGACGGCACGCTCGGCTTCGACTACGACCGGCCTCAGTCCGTGGGCCGGGTGCGAGCCTTCTACGGCAACTTCGGAATGTTTGTTCGCGCGCTGGCCTACATTCAGGCGAACGGGCCGGATGGGCTCCGGCAAACCACAGAGGACGCGGTGCTCAACGCCAACTACATCCGCAAGGGACTCGAAGGCACTTATGATCTGCCGTATTCCACGCCGAGCATGCACGAGGTCGTGTTCAGCGACAAGCTGCAGGCGAAAAAGGGGGTGCGCACGATGGATATTGCCAAGCGCCTGATTGATTACGGATTCCATCCCTATACCACGGCGTTTCCCCTGATCGTGCCCGGCGCGCTGATGATCGAGCCGACCGAGAGTGAATCGAAGGAGGAGATGGATCTGTTCATCGAGGCGATGAAGTCGATCGCGGAGGAGGTAGAAGAAGACCCGCAGACGGTGCTCGACGCGCCGCATTCCACGCGCGTCTCGCGCCTGGACGAGACCGCAGCCGCGAGGAAGCCGGTGTTGCGCTGGATGCCGGGCAGCTGACCGTTGACCGCTGATTGCTGATTGCAACCGGTGATCGTTGACTGCTGATTGTTGAATGAAAATATTCGCAGTCCGACAGACATTCTTCTTTACTCTTATGTCTCTCTCTTAAGTCCTTCTCCCGGACGCTGTTCATTCAACAATCAGAATCAACGATCAGAGTCATCCCACGGCTCTTGTGACCTGCTACTTGGGCGTGATGTCGACAGACGCGCGGGTAGTTTCCCAGTCCATGTGCAGCGTGCAACCGTTGCCCATCTTCTCGTATGCAATGGTGAAATTCTCCACCGGCGAGGGCAGCTTCGAAACCTTCATGTCAACGCGGGCAACTTCATCGCTCTCGTACTTGTAGGGGATGCCCCATTCGCCAGTCTTTTTGTTAATGATCAGCGTCCACTTGTCGGCGTTGGGAACTGTAAAAATAGTGTACTTGCCCGCCGGCACGTCCTTGCCTCCAACTTGTACGTCAGCACTGGTCACAAAAGTTGTGGCGTCGTTCGCACCGGTGCGCCAAACTTCCCCGAAAGGCACGAGTTCCCCGAAAATCTTCCGTCCCTTGGCGCGCGGGCTGGAATAATCGGTCTTGATGGTTCTTCCGCCGCCCAGGTCGCACGAGGCAGAAGCGGCCGGGCTGGGGCGATTGCCTTGAGCCACGGCGCAGAGGGTTAGGGTGAAGATCAGACAAATAAAGAGGGCGAGTCGTTTTTGCATAGTCTCTCCTGTGGAGTGGGTGCAGTTGTCAAGAGCTTTGGACGTGCCAGTTGGAAATATGTCAGCAGACGGCCATTATGCTCCTCGCGGGGCGACGGTTACAATCGCCGTATGCCGGTATTCGACGAAAAGCAGGAAGAACTCGAGCATTACGAGACCATGATGGGCGTGCCACGCGGACGCCTGGCCGTGACCATGGACACCATCACCGATGCTATGGCGCTGGTGGGTCAGCATGGAGTTTATTGCCAGAGCCAACGCTGGCCGGGCAAGCCGGTGATGGACATCCAAATCATCATGAAGAGTCTGACCGACGCGAAAGAGCTGATCCAGAGCGTGATGGAAGAGTTGAAGAAGGCATAGCGACGGGGCGCGTTGCGTCGTCCCGGAACCCTCTCAGAGCCCTGTCATCCTGAGCGAAGCCGAAGGGGACCCCATATCAACGTGCAGCACCGGCGGCGCGTCAGGGCATTCTTCCCATCGCTCTCAAGATAGCTGTTTGACGCGGCCGCCCGCTCGGCGATTTCCTGATTGTGCGGTGGTGGAAACGCCTTGATGGGCCGCCGGTGGCGCATGCGTTTGCGGGGTCCTTCGCTGCGCTCAGGATGACAGATTTGAGAAAGGTCCGCGCTTCGTATCGATCTTACGGCTTCACCGTCACCATCACCACGCTGTGCGACGCTACACTCGCCGAAAACTTCCCCGTGAACTTGCCGAGTTCCTTGTGCTGCCACAGGTCACGGACAGCCGCGGTGAGGTGATTAGGATATTCCAGGTCTTCCCAAGTCGCCGTAATTTCCTTCTCGCTGCCGCCACGGTTTAACAGCACTACGGCGCGGCTTCCATCTTTTATCTGCTTGGCCCACACTTCCAGATCGCCGTTTTTCGCCACGCGTTCGCCTTCCCGGCCCATCGGATCTTGATCGACCGCGATCACTTCTTTGTTGGTGAGAATGTCGTGAATTTCTGGACGCATGTTGCGCAGGTCATTGCCCGCGATCAGTGGTGCGGCGAGCATCGCCCACAGGCTGAAGTGGGAGCGGTACTCGGTGTCGTTCATGCCGCCGTTGCCGATTTCGAGCATGTCGGGGTCGTTCCAGTGTCCGGGTCCCGCGTAGGACGCTAGTCCGACTTGTTGATCCACGATGGCCAGCATGCCGTTCGAGCAGCAAGTGCCGTCCGGCCATTTCGTCGAACCTTCCCACTTGTCGGAGATGTCGCCAGTTGTGCGCCATAGGTTACCGCCGACTTCTTTTCCCCAGAGCCAGGGCTTCGCGGTGCCCCATTCGCAAATGCTGAGCATGATCGCACGGCCTGAGGCATCGAGCGCCGCGCGGATGTTCGTATACGATGCCTTGGCGTCCTGCGTCGTGGTATTGCACCAGTCATATTTCAGGTAGTCGACGCCCCAGTCAGCGTATTGAATCGCGTCCTGATACTCGTGCCCGAGCCCGCCGGGCCGTCCGGCGCAGGTCTTCGAACCGGCGTCAGAGTAGACGCCGAACTTCAGGCCAAGCGAGTGAATGTAATCGCCGACCGCCTTCATGCCGTGCGGGAAGCGTTGCGGGTCGGCGACGATGTTGCCGTTGGAATCGCGACTAACTTGCCAGCAGTCGTCGATGTTGACGTACTGGTAGCCGGCGTCTTTCATGCCGGACTTGACCATAGCATCGGCCATGCCCTTGATCATGTCTTCGCTGACGTTGCAGGCAAATTTGTTCCAGGAATTCCAGCCCATCGGTGGAGTGAGGGCCAGGGCGCTGGACGTCGTGTTGTTTCCTTGCGCTGAAAGACCGGTGACCAATACCAGAACCGCGAAGACTGCGGCGACGACTCGCCTGCTCGTTTTCATCAGATGTTTTTATCAGAAGAGTCACGATATTTGTACAAGCAAGAATGATTAAAAGGACGAAACCGCGCAGGCAGCGACAAATCCGATTTACAATCCTGCCTTGCCGTTTTCACTTTCTTTCCAGCAACGGAGGATTTCTATGGGCAGAGGCCGCACATTGTGGCTGGTAGCGTTGATTTGTAGCTTTTCTTTCTCTGTCATGGTTACTGGCGCCGGGGCTCAGACTGCCGGGGCATCCCTCGGACTGTTCGAAAGCCACTCGGACATCGGCACGGTTCTGCACCCGGGCTCTGTCGAATATGACAGTTCAAAGCAGACCTACACCGTGACCGGCAGCGGCGAGAACATGTGGTCGGTAGCGGATGCTTTTCAATTCGTGTGGAAGAAGGTTTCCGGGGACATTACGCTGGCGGCCGACATCGCGTTCGTAGGCGCGGGCGGAAACGAGCACAAGAAAGCGGTGCTGATTTTCCGCCAGAGTCTAGATGCCGACTCCGTGTACGCCGACGTGGCGCTCCACGCCAGCGGCCTGACTTCACTGCAATTCCGCGACGAGAAAGGTGCCGGCACCCACGAAATTCAATCCAATATCTCTGCGCCTAAACGCCTGCGCCTCGCCAAACGCGGGGATTACGTTTACATGTCTCTGGCTGATGCCGGCGGAGAACCCAAGGTGGCGGGCGGATGGCTGAGAATTCCGCTGGAAGGGACGTTTTACATTGGAATCGGAGTCTGCTCGCACGACAAAGACGCAGTCGAGAAGGCCGTGTTTTCGAATGTCCAGCTGGCAACGCCGACCTCGGCACAGGCGGGACAGCCGGCGCTTTACAGCACGCTCGAGACGATCGCGATCGATTCTGCCGACCGGCGGGTGGCGTATCTTGCGCCGGGACGTTTCGAGGCACCGAACTGGATGCGCGATGGCAGCGCATTCCTTTTCAACCGCGACGGCCACATCGAGCGCACGGCGGTGAGTGGCGGCAAGCCAGAAGTTATCGATACCGGCTTCGCGAACCGCTGCAACAATGATCACGGCATTTCGCCGGACGCCACGCAGCTTGCCATCAGCGATAACTCTCAGGAGGAGCATCGTTCCCTCGTGTACATTGTGCCGATTGGAGGAGGAACACCGCGGCGCATCACGCAGAAATCGCCATCCTACTGGCATGGCTGGTCACCCGATGGAAAGACGCTTGCGTTCGTTGGTGAGCGCAACGGCGAATTTGATATTTATACAATCCCCGGAACTGGCGGCGAAGAGAAACGCCTGACTACGGCCAAGGGCCTGGACGATGGCCCGGAATATTCACCCGACGGAAAATACATTTACTTCAACTCCGAGCGTACCGGTCACATGCAGATCTGGCGCATGAAGGCCGACGGCAGCGAGCAGGAGCAGGTATTCTCCGACGATCTCAACAATTGGTTCCCCCACATCTCGCCCGATGGACACTGGATGGTATTTCTCACCTATGGAGCCGATGTGACCGGGCACCCCGAAAACAAGGATGTAACGCTGCGATTGATGTCGCTTGGCGATAAGAAAACTACGGTCCTGGCGAAACTCTTTGGAGGACAGGGGACAATTAACGTCCCCTCGTGGTCGCCCGACAGCAAGCGCCTGGCATTCGTCAGTTATTTGCTAATACCACAGTAAGATCCCTCGGGACGTGAGTGCAGTGTCTTTTCTGTGACTCAGTGCCTCTGTGGTGAAAACGCTCCTACGCCAGCGTATATTTCCCGCGTTCGATTACCTTCTGTGCGATCTGTTGCCGCAACTCAATCGTGTTGAATGGCTCATACTTGGCCAAGCGGCGCAGGATTGCAAGTTGGGTACGCAGCATATCGCCCTCGGCAACAGCGGCAATAACTTTGCGGGCGGCAGATTCGACTTTCTCCATCGCCTGCGAGAGATAGACCCGCGTCATAGCGATGGGCAGAGCCGCCGCGGCTTCGCCCTTCCCTTCCGCAATCTTCTGGGCGCGCAGCACGGCCGATTCCATCGCGTAAGTTTCGATGGTCATGTCGGCGATGGCACCCATGATCTCCTGCTGGTCTTGAATCGCCTGCATGTATTTTTGCGTGGCGGCGCCGGAGGCGAACAGGCCAAGCTTCTTGGCTTGCCCTACCAGCTTGCGTTCATCAGCGAGCGGGCCTTCAAGGTCGTCCGCTGCGCTCGGGCCGGAGAGAACTTCATCCATCAGCTTCTTGATGGCGGGCATAAGTGGCAGCTGGCCGCTCATCGCGCGCTTCAGCAAGAAGCCGGTTATGATGAGGCGATTGATTTCATTGGTGCCCTCGAAGATGCGGTTGATGCGGGCATCGCGGTAGGCGCGCTCGGCTGGATACTCCTCGACGAAGCCGTAGCCGCCGTAGATCTGCACCGTCTCGTCGACGATGTAGTCAATCATCTCCGAGCCCCAGACTTTAACGATCGAACATTCGACCGCGTACTCTTCGATGGCCTTGCGCGTTTCTTTGGCAGCGTCGGCGCCAGACTTGTCGACCTCACCAAGAGCGACGTCCATCATGCCAACGGTGCGGTAGACAAGAGATTCGCCGACATAAATCAGCGTCGCCATGTTGGCCAGCTTCTCGCGCACCAAGCCAAAGTCGGCGATGACTTTGTTAAACGCCTTGCGTTGCCTGGCATAGGCAATCGCATTTTCCAGCGACAGACGGCCTCCGCCCACGCACATCGCGCCCAGCTTGAAGCGGCCTACGTTGAGGATATTGAACGCGATGACGTGGCCCTTGCCGATTTCGCCGAGCAGATTCTCGACCGGGACTTTGCAGTCATTCAGGATGATGGGGCAGGTGGATGATCCCCGAATGCCCATCTTGTGCTCTTCGCCACCGATGGAAAAGCCGGGGAAACTTTTCTCGACCAGGAATGCCGTGAATTTCTCGCCGTCAATCTTTGCAAAGACGGTGAACAGATCGGCGAAGCCGGCATTCGTGATCCACATTTTTTCGCCGTTCAGGATGTAGTGCTTGCCATCTGCCGAGAGTGTGGCGCGGGCACGGCAGTTCATGGCGTCGGAGCCAGAAGACGCTTCCGACAAGGCATACGCTCCAACGATCTCACCTGCTGCCAGGCGCGGCAGATATTTCTGCTTCTGTTCCTCCGTGCCGAAATAAACGATGGGCAACGTGCCGATGTGGGATCTCGGCTGAGCTCAGGCCGAGGTCCCCGGCTTTCTTCAGCAAGTCGCGCGTGACAGAGAAATCCTTGTGCTCCATCTTCTCAATGTTGGGGACGATCTCGTTGACCGCGAATTCTTCCGCCGTCTGTCCGATGAGCTGGTGCTGCTCGGTGAAGTCTTCGGGCGTGAAGACCTCGTGGGGGAGGCGGGATTCGAGAAGAAAGCTGCCGCCGGAGACTTTGGTCGTCGGAACTGCTGTTGTGGCCATGCTAAAACCTTTCACCCCCGAGGACACGAAGGTACACAAAGAAGAACTCTAGACATCAAGACCTTCGTGTAACTTCGTGTCCTTCGTGGTTAATGCCTTATTTCCAATCAGTTCCGTTCACGAAGCGCTTGATACCGTCCTTCAGGTGGACAACATTGAAGTTTATAAGCAGTCCGAGCGATTTGCCACTGAGTTTGAGGTACGAAAGGATCTGAGCCTGATGGATCGGAGCGATGGCCTCGACCGACTTAATCTCTAGTACCACAAGGTCTTCGACCAATAGATCGATGCGATAACCCAGTTCGAGCTTTACTCCACAATAAACGACTGGAAGGCCCACTTGTGCGGCGGATTGAACCCCTGCCCTGCCGAGTTCGTATTGCAGGCAGGCCGTGTAGGTGCTTTCCAGCAGGCCAGGCCCCAGCTCGGTGTGGGCTTTCATAGCAGCGGTAATGATCGCGTGGCTGACCTGCTGGGCGGTGAACCTGATGAGCGGAGCGGTGGCCATGGATACCCCCGCGTCCAGAAGTAATCCGCCGCCAGGTGAGAGTCCAGGTCATACGTCACAACGTGCAAAAAATAATTAGCACCAGAGATTTCCTTCGTGTACCTTCGTGTCCTTCGTGGTTAAATGTTCTCGAAAATGCCGGCAGCGCCCATCCCCCCGCCCACGCACATCGTGACCAACCCATAACGCCCGTTGCGGCGTTTGAGTTCGCGAATGACAGTCGCGGCCAGCTTGGCACCCGTGCAGCCTAAGGGATGTCCCAAAGCAATCGCGCCGCCGTTAGGATTCACGCGCTCCGGATCGAGAACGGCCTCTTGAATCACCGCCAATGACTGCGCCGCAAAGGCCTCGTTCAACTCGATGACGTCGATGTCGGAAAGCTTCAGACCTGCCATCTTCAGCGCTTTCGGAATAGCAAACACCGGGCCGAGTCCCATTTCCTCGGGCTTATATCCCGCCGTGGCGAAAGAAACGTAACGTGCCAGCGGTTTGATGCCCAGAGCGTTCGCGCGTTCGGCGGACATAACTACTGACGCTGCCGCACCGTCGGACATCTGCGACGAGTTGCCCGCGGTCACCGTGCCTTTGACATGAAAAGCGGGCTTGAGCGCGAGCAGGGCTTCGAGCGAAGTGTCGACGCGCGGGCCTTCATCCACTTTGAAAACAATTTCTTGGCGTTTGGGCTTCGAGCCGTTTGGAGTGGTAAAGCTGACCGGCACCGGCACAACTTCATCATCAAACTTGCCCGCCTGGATTGCCGCCAGCGCCTTCCGATGGCTGCGCAGCGAAAACTCATCGGCCGCTTCGCGCGTGATTCCAAAGCGCTCAGCCAGCCGCTCTGCGGTGAGTCCCATCGAAAGATAAGCGTCGGGGTAGTTGTCCACCAGCCAGGGATTGGGCGAAATTTTGTGGCCGCCCATGGGAATCATCGACATGGATTCGACTCCGCCGGCCACAATAATCTCCGCGCCGCCGCTCATGATGCGTTCAGCCGCCATGGCAATCGCCTGCAGTCCAGATGAGCAGAAGCGGTTGATGGTGAGAGCCGAAACTTCCACTGGCAGGCCGGCACGCAACGAGGCGATGCGGGCCACGTTCATCCCCTGCTCGGCCTCGGGCATGGCGCAGCCGAGGATCACGTCCTCGATTTCTTTGGTGTCCACCTGGGGCACGCGCTCCAGCGCGCCCTTGATGGCAACGGCGGCGAGTTCATCGGGACGCGTGGCGCGGAGCGTGCCCTTGAAGGCGCGTCCTACGGGCGTGCGGACGGATGAGACGATAACGACTTCACGCATGGGCAACTCCCTGGTACGAACCTTTCGCGGCCACCCCTGGTGGCCTAAGCGCAGATGTCATTGTAGATGGCCGACGTGGGGTTAGCGATTCCGAAAGGAAAAAGTACCTGTAGCGCGGAATTAACGGGCAGGCGCATAGAAGTAGTAGTCCGCGGTGTAACTGCTCTTGGTCTCGGCATCGCGGTGGGAGGCGTCGCAGCCCTCGGCTGGTGGCTTGCCTCCGTGCGTGTGGACGCGCTGAATCGTCGTTACGCTCGTCAGCAAACCCTTTCCCGCATGACTCTCAGCTTTCACCAACAGCCATGGAATCGAGTCGGGATCCAGGGAGTCGATGTGGGCCGCGGCCTTGCCTGTGACTTCGCTGCCATCCTTTAACTTCCACGTGGGGCCGGCAGAATGGCTTCCGATCACTTTGTCCCGTCGATCGTGAAGCTCTGCCTCGGGTGCCTTGAGCGCCCAACTAAATCCGCCGGTCAGCCCGGTCTGGCAGGTGTAGATCTGAGATCCGGTGGCATGCGCGAAGAGGACAACCTCCTCGCCCGCTGGAGCCTGAATCGTGTCCGGCACGTCGGGTGGAGATTCTTTCTGCGTGTTGGCCTGGGCGTTTCCGACCTGGCTTCCCAGAATGAAGACGACCAGCCTGATAATGGCACCTGCTACTTGCGGAAGCCTTCGCATGGGGGCGATTGTAGCAGGGATACAGCTAGCCCCATTCATACGTGCAATTGCATTTCGTAGTTTGCTGTCCCGGGTATGGACAGAATCACATCTGTGGCATGAAATTCGGTCTACAGCAAACACTGTAGGGCGGACTGCGTAAGCCTCCCGAGCGCCAGCCTCTCCGAAGGGTGCTACAAACTCCGATAGGGAAGCGCTTGTCCGCATGGCTAGTCCTTAGCTGACTGGTCTGCAAGCTTGAACGGGGAATCACAGCTGATCTGCAAGGCCGCGCCGGCTTCGTCCGAAATCGTTCGTTCGAGGTGGGTTATGAAACGATGGACGATCCTCACACCGCCGCCCCTGCTGCTGGCTGTTCTCAGTTTCGCGGAGCAACCATCCCCGGCCCAGCCCGCGCCCGGCCGAAACGAACGTGTCCTCGGTCCGCAGCTGATCGCGTGGTCCGAAATGCAAAAGCCTCAGCCCGTACCGCAGCAGCCGCAACCGATCCCTGCTCCTGACACGAAAGCCGACCAGACTTCGCCCGCCCGGGATAGCAAGCCGGAGCCGAAGGGCCAACAGCAGGCCGAACCCGACGCCCAGCAATCAACTGCGCAAAGCGTGAGCGGCACGATTGTAAAGGTGGGAGGCAAATACATTCTTGAAACCCCCGACAACCTGGCCTATCAGTTGGACGATCAGGAGAAGGCCAGTCAGTACGAGGGCAAGCACGTCAAAATTACCGGCACCGTGGACCGCGCAACTGGCATCCTTCATGTGAAGACTGTCGAACTCATGTCATGAGCCACCTACGACTTTAGTCGTGTTTCGTAACCGGTTCGACTGGGCATAGATTGTGCCTGTTTCAAGGCTCTAACTGCTAAGGAGAAAGACAATGAAGCGCGGACTGTTTGTTCTAGCCATCAGTCTGTTTGTAGTCGCAACCCTGGGTATTGCCCAGGACCAACCTGCACAACGTGATCAGCTATCCGCCCGCGGCCAGGAGCGCATCACCAGAGAAGTTCGCCACGAACTGCTGATGCTGCCGTGGTTCGGAGTCTTCGACAATATCGCTTACAAAGTTGACGGTTCCTCCGTCACGCTACTCGGACAGGTTACGCGGCCTTCGCTCAAGTCCGATGCTGAGAATGTTGTAAAGCACATTGAAGGCGTTGAGAAAGTCGATAATCAGATCGAGGTGCTTCCTCCGTCGCCCATGGATGACCGCCTTCGCCTGCAACTGTTTCATGCCATTTACGGATACGAACCCTTGCAGAAGTATGCACTCGGGGTACAGAAGCCCATCCGCATTATCGTCAAGAATGGCCGGGTCAGCCTGGAAGGTGTAGTCGACAACGAGACCGACAAGAACCTCGCCGGCCTGCGCGCCAACAGCGTGCCCGGCATCTTTTCGGTGACCAATAACCTGCAGGTAGTACCAAACAAATGAGTCCTGCATCGTAGCGCTGCTGGGAGGTCGAACACATCGGGTTGTCGGGCTAAGGCGGAAGCTCGACCTCCCGGCCTGGCCTATTCGTGTCCGAAATTAATTAACCACGAAGGCCACGAAGTCACACAAAGGTCTGAATCTTCGGCGGTGGGCTGCACCCGCGATGGAAGCTGGCCTTACAGATCACGTTTGGAGTTTAGAGGAATTAGTGGGATTATTGGAACAGAAACAGGCTGAGGCAGGCAGCATGAAGAAACGGGCGGTGTTAATCGCGGCAGCCATCGTCGCTTCTGCTATTTACGACTTCTATCGCGGCTACCACGAGACCCGCTCAATATTGAGTGGGTTAATCTGGGTCGTTGGCGGTCTGGTCGTGTTGGCCCTCTTCTGGTGGCTGTACTCCTACCGCCAGCATTCAAAAACAAACTAAGAATTTCAAAACAGCCCACTACCGAATTTTCTGAAGATTTCCTTCGTTGTCCTTTTGTGCTCCGTGATTGATGAATTTGGGGACATGAAATTGAGGACAGTAGTCGCCACTGCCCGCCTCTGCGTATAATTCTCGACTGCCACTCCCTTAACCGATTGGAGACGCCATGATGAATCGCCGCACGTTTTTAGGAACCGCCACAACCGTCACCGCCGCTACGTTGCTCACTCGCCTGGGCTGGGCCGCCGCCGAACATAAGATCGAAAAAATTGGCGTGCAACTCTACACCGTGCGCGACGCCATCGCCAAGGATTTTGACGGCTCACTGGCCAAGGTCGCGGCGGTCGGCTATAAGGAAGTCGAGCTGGCCGGCTTCTCGTTCGATAACGGTGAAGTGCGCTACTTCGGGAAAACGCCGCAGGAAATGCGCGCGGCCCTCGATCACCACGGACTCGTTGCGCCCTCGACCCATGTGAACTACAAGAGTCTCTCTCCGGAAAACTTCCCCAGGATCCTCGAAGCCAGCAAGGTGCTTGGCCATCAGTACATCGTCAATCCCTGGATCGATGAAGAAGTTCGCAAGCAGCCCGACGGCTGGAAGCGTGTCGCCGAAACTTTCAATCGCGTCGGAGAAGACAGCAAGACGGCGGGATTCCAATTCGCCTATCACAATCACTGGTTTGAATTTCTTCCGGTCGATGGTGTGCTGCCCTACGATCTTCTGCTGAAGCAGTGCGATCCAAAGCTGGTCAAGATGGAATTGGACCTGTGCTGGATCACTGCCGCCGGGGCGGATCCAGTGAAGTATTTCAATCTCTATCCCGGACGCTTCCCGCTGGTTCACGTTAAGGATCTGAAGAAAATCCCTCCCATCTCTACCGGGGGCGCGCAGAACTTTGGCGACACCGTGGACCTGACCGAAGTGGGCAGCGGAATCATCGACTGGAAGCGCATCTTCGCGCACTCCGAGAAGGCGGGAATCAAGATCTACATCGTGGAGCACGATCATCCGACCGCGCCCTTCGACAGCATCAAGACCAGCTACGAATATCTGAGCAAGCTGCGCTGGTGACTCGAATAAGAAACGGCGCGCCCGCGTCAGCCGGCTGAGGAACCGAGCCGGCTGACGCTGAATGCGCACCGTGAGTGTCTTTCCCGAGATGTTTATCTATGGACAGTCGCCCTGCGGCCTCGCGACAGGGGCGACGCCCCTAGACTGGTTGCGGTGGAACAGGCTCGGCTACGAGCTGCTCGACTCCTTTAGATCCTGATTCGCCTCCTCCGTCCCTTTCTTGGCCTCAGTCTTGCCATTCGCCTTCGGGTCTAATGTCTGAATGGCCTTCCCCAGGCTCATCGACTTCGTGCCCGTTCCGGCGGGGCAGGACGAAGTGCTGGCAGCCGCTTGCCCGGTCATGTCGGACCTCATGCAATCAAAGCTGATTCCAAGATTCTTGCTGACGTGGGCGGCAGCCACACACTGCCCCAGGTTCTTGAACCCAGAGCACGCCTGAGTAGCGGGCATGCCCGTCAGCTTCTGAATCTGTCCAGAGAGCTTTGTATTCTTCGAGAGCTGCTGGTCGATGGTCATGCGCTGAGTCGAGCTTGACCCTCTGGCGCTGCCTGCACTCCCATGATCCGACGCGCCATGGCCCATAGTGCTACCCATGTTGCCGCCCGCGTGGCCATGCTGCGCGAATGTTGGAGCCGAGTACAACACGATTGCCAATGCCAGCGCTGAAACATGCATATACTTCATTTGTTTTCCTCCTCCAAGACTTTGCGATTTGCTTGCGACGACTTACTGCGCACCTTGACGATACAAGTGCGCAAGATTGAAGCCGATGCTGAAAGAGACCGCATTCAAGTCGTAACGAACGCTGCGCGTATAACCCAGTTCCATATCCACCACGCGTCCGGGGCTGGCATCGATCCAGGCAGAGAATCCGTTATCGCGCGCGATGTCCGCGCTGCCCGTGGTCTGCTGGTTATCCTGAAAGACCCGCCCATGCGAGCCTTTCGCTGCGTTCCCTGATCCCGGCACAATTCGACTGAACACCGTCTGTTGGCCGGAGGGCAGGATGTCGTATGCAGACGCGCCTACACTGATGAATTTCCAAAGCTCATAATCGGCTCCGGCGCGGAGGTGGGTATTGAAGCCCAGCGTCGTATAAGGCCGGATGAACAGCCGCGAGTCCGTGATCGTGTTCGCGATCCCAACCTCCGCAAACGGGGTGAGGCTGGAAAATCCGTGCTCGAAACGATTCGTCCAATCGAATGCTGCTCGTCCCGTGCTGAGGCCTTTCTTGCTGTCGCCAAGGGGCACGAATCCGGTCAGCTTCGATCCAAAGTTGACTGGCGCGCTCAAGAACTTCAAACGCAGATCCAGATATGGGTTTCCGATACCGTTCGTGCTGGAAGCTCCACTTGTGCTCGTGGTCGACGCCCGCACGAAGTAGACCGGGATGCCCACATCTACTCCAAAGTGCTGGTTGAAGTTGTAGCCCACACTGGAATTCAACGTGTAGGCTTGGCCGTCACCATCCGACGTGCCATCAAATTCCACATACGATGTCAGTCCGTTTTCGCTTTTCACTGCAGGTGCAGGCACGGGTGCGGTTTGCGCCATGGCGGCTCCGGCCAGCGCGATGCCCATAACCGCGGCCACAAGCACAAGAATGATCGGCATGAGAAGTGTCGGTCGATTCATCTTTATCAGGAAGCTCCATGTCTTAGTATTTTGTTCCGTCGTCGTTGTTCCACGTAGATGCAACGCTCATCGGGCCAACGATTCGCAGAAGGCTGCCCAATCAGGACTTACCAAAGTCACCGGCAGTAACTGGCGGACGACTCCCCCCGCGAAAAACAATTGCAGCTTCGCCGCCTTTTCGTCGACAAGCAAGTAACGAAAGTGAAATCAGCTACTTGCCTCGTTCGCGGCGTCGATGGGCAGGACTTGGACACCGGCAAAACAAGGAAACTATTGCCCAGAGATTGGCAAGAATTACTTGCAGGGTGGCGCAAGTACTTGCAAGCATGCGAGAAACGGGTCGTGCCCCCTGTTCTCCTCGGGGATAGGCCGCTTGCCTCCTAAGTGATTGAATGCTCGTGCAACTCGATAAGCCCAGGTGTAAGTTGTTGAAAACTGCAAGCTATTTGCCCAGGCGGGATGCCCTTGAGGACTGCAGGCCCGGAGCACGCATCCGCATGGCCTCCAAAACCAACACTAGGGACCATTGCAGCCCCGTGGCGCGACTTTATTGAACGCGGCGACCGTTTTTGCCGGCTCGGTTGACGGCGGGCCTTAAATCGACTGCCGTGCGATATTTCCTATAAGCTATAACAACTGTGCGCTGGCTATGGTAGATGCGCCTAACGAAGTGCCGATATTTCGGCAGCCCAGCAGAAACCGAGACCTGAAGTCGGAGGTCGGGAGATAATTGTCTCATGGAAGCTGGCTTTCAATGTGGGGGTACGGCGAGTGGAACTCCACCACGGTAGATGAATCCGCAGGACGCCAGCAAAGCTACGTCGAAGACTGCCAGGTCTGCTGCAATCCCAATATGCTGCGCGTCCAATACGATGCGTCGGCGCAGGAATTCTTCATCCTAGCTGACTTAGAGTGAAAAGCACCCGGAGTTCTTGAAGAATGTTGACTCGCGATGCTCTCCTCCGGCCTAAATCACTACCGCTTCCTTATACTCTCCAAACACTTTCCTCATCGCATCCGAGATCTCACCCACGGTGGCGTATGCCTCCACCGCGTCCAGAATGCGCGGCATCACGTTCGCGCCTGACCGTGCCGCGGCTTCTACACTCTTCAACGCGGCCTGCCATGGTCCCGCGTCCCGCTTCGCCCGCAGGGCTCGCACGCGCTCCACCTGCTTCGGCTCCAGCGTTGGATCGATCCTCTGAATCGGAATCGGCTTCTCTTCTTCCACTTCGAAGCGGTTCACTCCGACCACGATCGCATCTTCCTGGTCCACGGCCTGCTGATATTCGTAAGCCGCGTTTTGAATTTCCCGCTGCACGTAGCCGCGCTCAACGGCCTTCAGCATTCCGCCGAGAACCTCAATCTTGCCTAAATATTCGGCCGCGCGCTTCTCAATTTCATTGGTCAGGGTCTCGATGTAGTACGAGCCGGCCAGCGGATCAATGGTCTGCGGCGCTCCTGACTCATAAGCGATGATCTGCTGCGTGCGCAATGCAATTCGGGCCGCTTGCTCGGTGGGCAGAGCGAGAGCCTCATCGTACGAATTGGTGTGCAGCGATTGGGTTCCGCCCAGCACCGCAGCCATGGCCTGAATGGCTGTCCGCACAATATTGTTCTCCGGCTGCTGCGCGGTCAGTGTCGACCCCGCCGTCTGGCTGTGGAAGCGGAGCATCCACGAGCGCGGATTCTTTGCCTTGAAGTGCTCGCGCATGATGCGCGCCCACATCCGACGTGCCGCGCGGAACTTCGCCACCTCTTCCAGAAAATTGTTATGCGCATTGAAGAAAAACGACAGCCGCGGCGCGAACTTGTCGACATCGAGCCCGGCTTTCACCGCGGCCTCGACATACGCCATGCCGTTTCCCAGCGTGAACGCTACTTCCTGCACCGCCGTCGATCCGGCCTCGCGCATGTGGTAGCCGGAAATCGAAATCGTGTTCCATTCGGGCACGTTCTCATTCGCCCAGGCGAACATGTCAGTGATCACCCGCATGGCCTGTTGCGGCGGATAGATATAAGTTCCGCGGGAGATGTATTCCTTGAGCACATCGTTCTGGACTGTCCCCGAGAGCTTGCGGATATCCCCGCCGCGGCGGCGCGCGACCGCCACGTACAGGGCCAGCAGGATGGACGCTGTCGCATTGATGGTCATCGATGTAGAAATCCTGGTCAGATCGATGCCCTCGAACAGCCGCTCCATGTCCTCGATGGAGTCAATCGCGACGCCCACCTTGCCCACTTCTCCCGCGGCCAGGGGATGATCGGAGTCGAGACCAATCTGCGTCGGCAAATCGAATGCCACCGAAAGTCCGGTCGCACCATGCGCCAGCAAATACTTGTAGCGTTTGTTCGACTCCTCGGCGTCGCCCATGCCCGCGTACTGCCGCATGGTCCACAGCCGTCCGCGGTACATGGTGGCTTGCACTCCGCGTGTGAACGGATACTCTCCCGGATAACCGACCTCGCTCTCGTAGTCCGAGCCTTTGAGATCGGCGGGCGTGTAGAGCGGTTTCACGGGAATATAGGACGACGTCTCCGGCTCCCGCGCGATCTTGTCATTCTCCGTCACACCCTCCTTCGCGCCTTCATTCGCGACTTTGAGTTTCTCTGTCACTGGGAGCGTTGCAGACTTCTTAAATGATTGCGGGAAATTCCCTACCCTCGCTTCTTCTTCACCCGCCAAAACGAGCTGACGCCGAACCAGGCAAACGTCAGGGTGAAGAGAATTGCAACCGCGATGCGCCCCGCCGTCGCCCGGCCCGCCTGGTACTTCACGATCTCGCGAGCCAGCGCAATGCCTCCAATTCCCGCCATGAAAATGAAGACAGCGCCGGTAACCTCAAGCCACAATTGGTGCAAAACGTGAGCAAACGAACGAGCCGTGGCGCGCGCCGCCGTCATGATGGCGCCCACGGTGCGGCTCCGGCCGGCTTGCTGCGACGCAACTTTCGCGATCACGCCTAACTTCCGGAATGTGGAGACCTTCATAACAGTCTCGATTTTAGCAGTCCCGGACGCTACAATGACGCAGATGCTAAGCGGCGGCGAACCGTTCCGTCGCAGAAGGCATCTAAACTAGTGAGGCCGAATGCAGACAGTGACACCTGATTTCGCTCAGTTGAAGTCCGGCATGAAGGCGAGCTGGATGGCCGGAGATTTCGGCCAGATCGCGCACTATACCGCTCGTGTCGCAGAGGAGTTTGTCGAACGGATCGGAATCAAGCCGAGCTCTCGCGTCCTGGATGTTGCCTGTGGGACTGGAAATACGGCGCTGCCTGCGGCACGAACCGGGGCGTCGGTGACGGGCGTGGACATCGCACCAAATTTGCTCGAGCAGGCGCGCAAGCGTGCCGCCGATGAAGGTTTGGAGATCCACTTTGATGAAGGGGATGCAGAACAGCTTCCCTATCCCGGCCAGGCATTCGATGTCGTGCTGACTATGTTCGGCGCCATGTTTGCTCCTCGCCACGAGATGGTCGCTGCTGAACTAATGCGAGTGTGCAAGCCGGGTGGACTAATTGCCATGGCGAACTGGACTTCCGAAGGTTTTGTCGGCAAGACATTTCAAGTGACTGCGAAAATGGTGCCGCCGCCACCCGGGGTTCCGCCTCCCGTGCTGTGGGGAGACGAGCAAATGGTTCGCCAGCGGTTTGCGAATGGAATTTCAAGTCTGAGTCTGACGCGGCAAAAGATGGAGTTCTCTTATCCGTTTGCCCCACAGGAAATGGTGGCCTTCTTCCGCCAGTACTTCGGTCCTACCCAGATGGCTTTCTCACGATTAGACAAGGCGGGACAAACCGCTCTGGCGGCGCAGCTGGAAGCGTTGTGGACCGAATACAATACAGCAAACGATGGCAGCACGAAGATTGAGGGTGAATACTTGGACGTACGCGCGATTCGCGCCTGAAGTAGCTAGCAGCTAATTTTTACCAGGGGGACCAAGTGGACCAGCAACTGAAACAACTCATGAAGGAACTCGGCGAAGCCATCAACGAATCTCTGTCCGACTCCGAGCAGATCAGCGAAGTGGTGTCGCGCATCAAAGAAGGCGGGTACGACATTTTTCTGGTCCTTGAAGCCACCATCGGGGTCAGCAAGCAAGGCGAGCAGCCCACGGATAAGACTTCCCTGGTCACCACTCTGTCGACCAATCCAGAATTCAAGATTAACGAGCAGGATCTGAAGTTCCTGAAGTCTCTGCGCATCAAGATCGACAAGGAAGAAGAAAAGTAGAACGGTTGATTCATTTAACTGAATGAACTGATTCCCTCCGCTCAATCCGTCAACACCTGATCCAGCAACTGCCCCACCGCGCGATCCGCCTCGAGAATTGAATACCTGTGGTCCATCACTCCGGAAAGATCAGTGTTCGCGAAAGCAATTCTCCCAAAGGGTGCTGCCCGCAACACCTCACCCGGCGCGGGTTTACCGTCCTTGCCAAAGAAGAATCCTGGTGCCGGACTCAGGTAGGCATGGCCCCAGCGGTTCAGAATGATCCCGGCAATGTCCCGTCCGGCATCGAAGCCGGAGCGCGCAAACATCTCCGTGAACTGCGCGCGAATCTGCCGCTCGTAGTCGCGGAACGGTGTTGCGATCATCTCCGCCCGTCCGCGGTGCCCTTGTTCATCGGTGCGCAGGCCCGGATACGAATACAAAACCTTGAGCGTCAGCACTGTCGGCGAGTCAGGCCCGATGGTCGCGGAGTCAGCTCCGCAGGTCGCCAGCTTGCGCACCTGTATGTAGTTGCCCATGCCCTCAAACCACTGGCAACCTGAGATTCCCATCTTGTACAGGAAACGCCAGTTCCGCACCGCGACATTCGTCATCAGGCACGGTGAGCGATAGAACTCTCCGTAGGCGGCCGCGTGCTCTGCAGGCAGGTCGCGCACAACATGCCGAGTTGTCCAACTGCCACCGGCCATCACGACCGAGCGCGCTTTTACGCGATACACTTTCCCGCCACGGGTGTAGACCACGTTCACAAACTCCGCCTTCTTATGATCTCCCTCGTGCTGCACCCAAACCGCGGTGGAGTCCAAGCGGATTCGCGCCGGCGCTCCCGCGCGATCCAGTGCGGCGAAGTTCACTCGATTGCGGCAGACGGCCTCCACGGAGTGCGGGCCGGGAATCGAATCGGGTATCAGAGATTTCGTGATCAGCCGCGCAAATCCGCTGTTGCCATCCGGAAACATCTGGTCTCCGGTCTCGTCCGTGATATCGAGCGGATGCAGCATGTCGGCCGCGTAGGCTGTGTATCCGGAGAGCGCGTCCGGCCCGAGTCCGTATCCGCCGCCCTCAACGGGCGACAGAAACGTGCGGATAGTTTCGCGGCTGATGCCGTGCTTCTGCGCTAGGTGGTCCTCGAGCGTGATCTTGTCCAGTTGCCGCGAAATGGCATCGCCCGGATACTCTGGCGTCCGCGTCTTTAAGTCTTGCAGCGAGCCTTGCTGTAAGTCTGGCCGTTCGGGGGACACTCCCTGATATCGCAGCAACTCTGCCCTCACCTTGGCCGGAATCGGCGCGCCCTCCAGCTTTTTTCCCCATGGATCGATCAGCCACAGACCCTGCTGCTGGCCGAACTTGGCGCCGAAGTACAAGCCGGAAGTTGCTCCTCCCGAAAGATAGGGCGTGCGGCTCAATGGCATTTCCGGCGCGGATCCGTCCCACTTCTGGTAGTCCAGCCGAGGCTTGTCGAGACCGATGGATTCGTAGAACCGCGCGATGAAGCTGCGCGGGTAAGGCACCGGGAAGAATGCCGAGCCCTGATGTGCCACCAGTCTGTGCCCGTCCACCAGAAACTCGTTGCGCTTGGCTTCGCCGCCAAAAATTGGATGGTTGTCGAGCACCAGGCAGGTTTTGTTCTTGCCGGCTTGCCGCTGAAAAATCAAGGCCGCCGCGAGCCCACTGATGCCTCCGCCCACGACGACGCAATCGTAGATTTCGCCACTGTCGATCGCATTTGCGGGAAAGCGATCAAACGCGCCATCACGAATCTGGTGGCCTGCTTCGAGGACGGCGGTCGTGTTGCCATTCGAATTAGCATAGTCGCCAACTCCGCCGTAGCCGGTCCAATCATCATCCGCCTGCTTCGCCGCCAGCAGGGACGCGGGAGACGCCCCGTTGAGCAACAGACCTCCGGAGGCTAGCAGCGACGCGTTCAAGAAGTCTCTGCGCGTGATGCCCTGTTCCATCCCCAGCGCACGGTCGCTGCCACTGCGCGGATTCTTCTCGTCGCCACTGCCTGCCGCAGATCGCATTCCCATCCCTCGTATTACACGCTTTCAGAATTGAGTTCAACGTGTCGACGCCTTCGTGGGCAGCATTATAAGGCGAGTGTCACACGGCGGCGGCATCCCCGGCATGGGGAGAGAAGACGTGGAAGCGAATCAAGGAGAGCGAATCAAAGAAGATAAGGAGAATTTACCATTTGAGGCCGCAGCGGTAGCGCCAGCCCGCCGCATCTATGCCGGAAGCATCTTGGCGGAGCTAGTCGGCTGGCATGGGCGCGGGGCTTGGCACCGCTGGGCGCGTCTTCGCAGGAGCGTTCGCTTCCGCGGGCGTCTCCAGCCATTTACGCACTTCTGGCAGCGCCTGACGCATCGCCACCTCACCGGCGCGCACCAGTTCGCCGGCGCGCTTGAAGTCGTCGTAGGCAAAGCCGGCGACGTCGGGCTCGATGACGAGATCGGCCGCATCTCTCCACACGGCAGACATCTTGTCCTGCGCGATCGCGAAGGACTGCCCGATCACGTCAAACAAATGGCGCGGCGCTCCATCTTTCGACCACTGTCCCTTCAGATGCACGGCCAGCACCCGCTCCGCGCCCATCTCGCGCAACGGCCGCGTAGGTACTGGATGCGAAAGCATTCCATCCACCAGCCAGCGGCCGCGAATATTGACCGGCAGGAACATCCCGGGGTACGCACAGCTGGCGCGCACCGGATCGATGATCGGACCAGAATGGAAGACGACACCGTCGCCGGTATTGAAGTCGGTTGCGGTCACACCCAAAGGAATGCGCAGCTCTTCAAACGTTCTGACTCTTAGGGTTCGGGTGAGAAATGTGACCATCCGATCGTTGCTGGCGAAGCCATAGCGGGACAGCGTCCATCGGGCAAAAGTTGTGAAACGAACCGAGCGCGCGACCTCTTCCAGTTCACGGCCACAGAGTCCGCTGCAGTAGGACGCTCCGATGAGCGCTCCCACGCTGGTACCAGTCACCACACGAATCGGAATCCCTTCTTCTTCCAGAACCTTGAGAACTCCGACGTGCGCGATGCCGCGGGCAAAGCCTCCACCCAACGCCAAACCAATGGCAGGAACCTTACTGGGCGGCTCGGGTGGGCCAGTCTTGCCGTAGAGCTCCCGACCGAACGCTTGCACGGACCGGATGATCTTCCCGAGACTATTCACCGCTCACCCCGCAATTCCGTTTTCGCGATTCCGAACCGAACTGCAGTCAAACGACCGCACTCCTTGTTTAATAGGATGCCACAGCGCCCTACTTCGGATGCAGGCACTGATGTGCTATGCCATCATTACCCAAGGGTCCTACTGGTAACAGTTACCGTGGGGACTGTATTCCGGCGTGACTAACTCCTGTAATCCTGGTAACTTCCCGACAGTATGGTGCGGGAGATTTCGGCCGGTGGCGTGGTGATTCGGAGCCGTGAAGGAGACTGGTGGCTGGCCGCCATCGAACTGCCAGTGGCTCAGGTTGCCAAGGCCGAAGAACCACCCAGGCGCGCACCCAAAACAAAGTCAAAACCTGTTCTCTGTCTGCCCAAGGGATTGGTTGATCCTGGCGAAAAGCCCATCGATGCCGCCGTGCGCGAGGTGCGCGAGGAAACCGGACTGACTGCAGTGCCCATCACCAAGCTCGCCGACAGCAAGTATGTCTACGTGCGCTCCTGGGGCGACGGCGAACGCGTCTTCAAAATTGTGAGCTTCTATCTTCTGCGCTATGTCTCAGGCCGCATCGACGACATCGCACCCGAGATGCGCGTCGAAGTCGCCCGCGCTCGCTGGATTCGGCTGGAAGACGCCCCTTCGTTGCTCGCCTATAAAGGTGAAAAAGAAATGGCCCGCCGCGCCCTTGAATACGTGCGCGCCCATGCTCTCTGATTAACGTAGAGAGCACTGAAATCTTGCAAAGCCTCGATACTGAATTGGTTCAGCGAAAAGCAGATCGCTCGAGCATCCCGCATAATGAACTCATGTTGAGGTCTCGGTCACTGATCGTCTTTGTCGCCTCGTGTTTTATCCTGGTGCATCTCTCGACATCTGCTCTATTCGCATCGCCCAGAACTGCACCCGCCAAGACCAGGCTCCGGAACGGCATCGGCTACGCTTTTGCCCTGGCGGCTGCAAACCGATTTCTGCAAGCTTGGCAGGGCGGCGACGCCGAGAACGGCATTGTGCTACTCACCGCTCATGCGAAGGAAGAAATCAGCCACGAAAGCCTCGAAGCCTTTTTCTCAAGCCCGCCACCCGCCGCCTACGAAATTGTTCACGGCAAGCTGTTGCATCCGGGACGCTACTCGTTCCCCGTCGTTCTGCTCGGTCCAGCGCCGAGGAGCGGCCATGCGAGCCGCCGCTTTTCCACCATGGTTGTCGTGGACACTGGTAACAACGACTGGGCAGTAGATAAACTGCCGTAGCGGGGAACTTCGTGTCGGCGCCGCCTCGGCGGCTGTCGCGCTGGTATCTTGCTTACGCCGCCATGTGGCAGGGGGCCCACTCGGAAAAAATTCATGAACCGCATTAATATCAATAAAGTCGCAATCCTGGGCGCCGGAACCATGGGCGCCCGCATCGCAGCACACTTCGCCAATGCCGGCGTCCCCAGCTACCTGCTCGATATAGTGCCGCCCAACGTCCCGCCTGACGCCGGGTCTGCCGCGCGCAACAAAGTCGCTGCCGCCGGCCTCGACGCCTTGAAGAAATCCAAGCCCGCAGCTTTCATGGACCCGTCGCTCGCACGCCTCGTCACTGTCGGCAACTTCGAAGACAACCTGAAGAGACTGGCCGAAGTCGACTGGATCATCGAAGCCGTCGTTGAAAATCTCGACATCAAGCGGGCGCTGCTGAAGAAAGTCGAAGCTATCCGCAAGCCCGGCACGATTATTACGACTAACACCAGCGGCCTGCCGGTGGGCAAAATTGCTGAAGGATTCTCTGACGACTTCCGGCGCTCATGGTTTGGTACGCACTTTTTCAATCCGCCCCGTTACATGCGGCTGCTCGAACTCATCCCCACGGCGGACACAGACCGCTCTTGGATCGATGCGGTCTCACACTTCGGTGACCTGCGACTGGGCAAAGGCGTTGTCCTCGCCAACGATACCCCCAACTTCATCGCCAACCGCATTGGCACCTTCTCGGTGTTGAATGTCATGCGCCTGATGCAGCAGATGGACCTCGCCATCGAAGATGTCGATGCGCTCACCGGCCAGGCTGTCGGGTGGCCGAAGTCGGCGACCTTCCGCACCATTGATCTGGTCGGGTTGGACATCCTTGGGCATGTCGTTGCGAATATGGAAAGAGTTGGCGGGCAGGAGTGCCCGCCCCACACTAGCTCACTTCCCGATTTCTTTAAGCAGATGCTCGATCGCAAATGGCTTGGGGATAAGACTCAGGGCGGGTTCTACAAAAAGGTAAAGGGCGGCGAGGGCAAGGAAGACGAACGGCTCGCCCTCGACTGGAAGACGCTGGAATATCATCCACGGCAGAAACCCAAGTTCGCCGCGCTGGATATGGCGAAGAACATCGAAGACACTGCCCCGCGCCTGCGCATGCTGCTCGGCCTGGAAGCCAGCGGACCGCAGAAAGGCGACAAGGCTGGACAATTCCTGTGGTCCGTTCTCGCCGATCTTTGGACTTACTCCGCCAACCGCGTACCAGAAATCTCCGATTCCATCGTCGCGATCGACCGCGCCATGCGGCTCGGCTTCAACTGGGAGCTTGGGCCCTTCGAACTCTGGGACGCCGCCGGCGTCGAAGCCACGGTCACCCGCATGAAGAAAGAAGAACGCCCGGTAGCTGGCAATGTCGAAAAGCTTCTCGCCTCGGGCAAGAAGTCCTGGTACACCGACGATCCGAAATCGCCGTCCGGACGCAAGTACTGGGAACTGAGAACCGAGAACTGGGAACCAGTTCAAGTCCCTGCCGGAGTCTGGTCGGTCGGAGTGGCCAAAAAATCCAACGGGGTGGTGAAGAAAAACTCCGGTGCATCTCTGGTCGATCTGGGCGATGGCGTAGCCTGCATCGAGTTTCACAGCAAGATGAACTCGCTCGGCGCCGACATCGTTAGTCTTATTACTCAAACCCTAAAACCGAATGGCCCCGGCGACGACTTCGACGCCTTCGTCATCACCAATGACGCCACGAATTTCTCTGTGGGCGCCAACCTCATGCTGCTGCTCATGAGCGTGCAGGAAGAAGAGTGGGACGACGTCGATCTCGCCATCCGCCAGTTTCAGGGCATGACCCAGGCCATCAAGTTCTCGCCCAAACCCGTGGTGGTCGCGCCGTTCGGACTATGCCTGGGCGGTGGCACGGAAATTTCGCTGCACGCGCCATCCCGCCAGCCTCATGCCGAGCTTTACACCGGACTGGTCGAAGTCGGCGTCGGCCTGTTGCCGGGCGGCGGCGGCTGCAAAGAAATGCTGCTGCGTGCGGTGGATAGCGCCGCGGCATCGCATGGCAAGAGTTCCGCCGAAGCGTTGGCCGGCTCCGTCGAAATGATGGAAGCCATGAAGCGCGCGTTTGAAACCATCGCCACTGCCAAGGTCGCCACGTCTGCGCACGAAGCCCGCGGCTACGGATTCCTGACAGAAAGCGACGGCATCACCATGAATCGCGATCGCGTGCTCTCCGACGCTAAGGGCCGTGCCCTCGAACTCGTGCGCGCCGGATACGAGCCGCCAATCCCGCGTACCGACATCCCTGCCCCCGGAGAGAACATTCTGGCCGCGCTGAAGATGGGTGTCCATCTCATGCGTCAGGGTGGCTACATCACCGACTACGAAGTGAAGCTGGGACACAAAATCGCCGAAGTCCTCTGCGGCGGCCACGTAACCTCCGGCACGCCGGTCAGCGAGCAGTACATCCTGGATTTGGAGCGCGAGGGTTTCAAATCACTTTGCGGCGAGAAGAAAACGCAGGAGCGCATTCAGTACACTCTGAAAACCGGGAAGACACTGCGGAATTAGGTGGATCGCGCCCTCCACGCTAACAACGTTAGTTGAGTTGGGAGCGGCGCTGAATGCGTCGCGTCACTGAGCAGATCTGCTTGTTTAGTCTGTCCGACCTGCAGATGGCCGTAGAGACGTAGCATGCTCGGTCTGGCGCGCGGTGGAAGACATCGCAACCACGTCTCTACGGGTACACCGGTTGAGGTTCAAGCAACCACGCTAACGTTACTGCTCTGCACTGGAGCGCTGGGAGCGGCTACTGGAGGGGGCGGGTCCACCTTCGCTTTTGAGAACGTTTGTCGAAGTGCCTGGAAGGCCTGCTGGGCGCCGGCCAAATCGCCGGATTGCAGGGCCTGGCCGATGGCCGTGAAATCAGCCTCCCGCTGGGTATTCAGAAAGGGCGTTCCATTCTTGAAAGGTCCGTTCTGGCCTAGATTGAGAATGGCCTGGAAGGCCTGCTTGGCGTTATCCAGGTTTCCAGACTGGAGTGCGCCGTTAAGGTGGGCCAAGTCGGTCTTGCGGGTGCTGAAATACGTTTGCGATTGTTGATTTGGAAGACCGGAAAGGGCTGCGATTGACATTAGTGTCTCCTTAAAATCGATATCTTGTAGCACGGAACCGAGAGAATCCCTTGCTATTCAGTGACCTTATCGGCGCTAAGAGAAGAACACTTTAGGCTCAGCCGGGGTCGGCTATTTTTGGCGGTGACGACGGGCCAATCGTCGGTACGGAACGGAGAGGCGGGCAAGCCTTCTTTATTGAAGAGGTTGCAGAGCGGGCTGTCGGCCCATCAATTGATGCGGGCACATGTGGATGCGAGACGACGACGGTATCGCTGTCAATGTGGGCATTGGCCCGGTGGAATTTCCTGTCTGCGCCCCGATAGCGAAGCCCTGTAGCACGCAGGCGCCACGCGCCTCCGGCCCCGCTGCCGACATGGGTGAAGTGAATTCTAATCTGTCTGCCTTCACCTTTATCGATTCGTAGGTTGGGCCCTGAGGACGCAAGCACCGACGCTACCCGGCCGTTACGTCAAGTTACATCTCCACAAGAGCTAGACTCAAGGCCTCCTTCGCATCGGTCACACGAATGTCGGCGCAATTATTCAAGATCCAGTCTGCACCGCCTTGGCGTAAATCAGATGATTGAATTGTAGTCGTGAATGCAATCACCCTGGCTCCCGCGACCTTCCCTGCCTGGACTCCGGCGGGGATGTCTTCGACGACGATGCACTCCCCAGGAGAAAAACCGAGAAGAATGGCCGCTTTCCAGTAAGGCTCGGGATGCGGCTTACCATGCGTGATGTCGTTCGAGGTGATCATGCGCTTCGGAAGCGGCAAGCCTGCGGCGCGAAGACGCACCTCGGCCAGCGGGCGCGTTGACGAAGTCACGATGATCCAGCGGTCTTCGGGGAGAGCAGCGAGCAGGTCGAGCGATCCGGGGAGCGGAGCCACGCCTTCCAGATCTTCGATCTCCCGGCGTTCGACTTCGCGATTCTCTGCCTCGTGGTCTGCGCCCGGCAGGTATTCGCGAACCGTGGCCAGGCTGGGACGGCCGTGAGAGCCCGGGAGACGACTTCCGCTGGATTGAAGCCGTGTTCAATCGCCCACTTATGCCATACGCGGGCAACAGCGGGGGTTGAGTTGATCAGGACTCCGTCCATGTCAAACAGGAGTGCGCTGCAGCGGACTGGGGTCATCGGTCTCGTGGCCTCATAGCGTAGACGTTTCTTGGGACCGAAGAACGTTTTACGTGAAGCACGCGGTCCGGCGGAACTCGGCATTTTAGCAGGCGGTTACTGCAGCGCTCTCCACCCGAACAACGAGCGCTGCAAAATGCGAACAAAATGTCAGGAGCGGCAAGGTACTATCTTCGAGGTTCCACCTGCCAGGCCTTTGCCCGCGAAACCGCTTCATTCCAACGGTCGCGCAGCGCGGCAGCCTGAGATGCAGGCAAGCGAGGTTCAAATCGTGTCTCTTTCGCCGTCGTTATCGTCATCTCTGCAAGATCGTTGACCGTGCGCCAGAGACCCACGCCAAGGCCTGCCAGGTAGGCCGCGCCGAGCGCTGTGGTTTCGGTCACCGCAGGACGAACGACAGGAGCGCCGAGGATGTCAGATTGGAATTGCATAAGGTAATCGTTCGCCGCGGCGCCTCCATCCACTCGCAATTCTTCAACCGAGTTTCCAGTATCTTTTTGCATCGCGTCCAGCAGATCTCCAACCTGGTAGGCGATGCTCTCCACGGCTGCTCGCGCCAGGTGGCCAGCCGTTGTGCCACGAGTCAAACCAAAGATGGAACCGCGCGCATAGGGGTCCCAGTGCGGCGCTCCCAGGCCGACGAAGGCGGGAACGAAATACACTCCCCCATTGTCGGGGACGGACTTTGCGAGCGGCTCTACGTCCTGCGAGGCACGAATCAATCCCAGGCCATCGCGCAGCCATTGGACCACGGCCCCTCCGACAAAAACGCTGCCCTCCAATGCGTACTCCGTCCTGTCACCAATCTTCCACGCAACGGTTGTGACCAGCTGATTTGACGACGGAACAGGGCGCGTGCCGGTGTTCTGCAGCATGAAGCAGCCAGTGCCATAGGTGTTCTTGGTCAGTCCGGGCCGAATGCAACGTTGTCCAAACAGAGCTGCCTGCTGGTCACCAGCAATTCCGGCGATGGCGAGACCTTCCAGATCGCCCACCGTACTTATGTGTCCGTACACCTCGCTTGAAGAGTGCACCTCCGGCATCATCGAAGCGGGAATGCCGAAAAGTTCGAGAAGTTCGGCGTCCCACGCGCCGGTATGTACGTTGAAAAGCATGGTGCGGGACGCATTGCTGACATCGGTGACATGAACTCGCCCACCGGTGAGCTTCCAAAGCAGCCAGCTATCCACCGTCCCGAAGGCGAGACGGCCTGCATCCGCCAGCCGCCGGGCATCGGGCACATGAGCGAGAATCCACGAGATCTTGGTCGCAGAGAAATAGGAGTCAATCAGCAAACCGGTGCGCGACTGGATTAGGGTCTCGTGACCTGCGGCTTTGAGATGCTCGCAAACATCTGCGGTGCGCCGGTCCTGCCAAACGATAGCATTGCACACAGGCCGGCCAGTTTGGCGATCCCACACGATGGTTGTTTCCCGCTGGTTCGCGATACCGATCGCGGCCACATCCTGAGGGCGCACATCAGCCGAGGCCAGAGCCTCCAACGCTACACCGATCTGTGAAGATGCAATCTGCTCAGGATCGTGCTCGACCCAGCCCGGTTGAGGGAAGATTTGGTCGAACTCCCGCTGCGCTATCGAACGGATGGCGCCTTCGCCATCAAACAGGATGGCCCGAGAGCTGGTTGTGCCCTGATCAAGCGCTAGGATGTAGGACAAATTGCCTCCGTCATGCCAGTTTAAGAATTTCGCAAGAACCGTCTGATTCCCAGATCGTAGAGAGCGGCGCCCGCCAAGCCTCCTACTAAAGGCGCAACCACGGGGACCCACCATACTTTTGTGCCATCAGTAAGGCCGTTGTTGCGAAATCCGGCGAGCGTAATAAAAAGGCGAGGACCCAGATCGCGCGCCGGGTTGATGGGATATCCATGCATTCCTCCGAAGCTCATACCGATTGCTACGACTACGAGCCCGATCATCAGCGGAGCAAGGTTGGCACCCGGAGGAGCATTGAACTCGTCGGTGATCGCGAGCACGAGAAGAAGTAATAGCGCCGTTCCGATCACTTGATCCAGAAACCCGGCTTGCAGCACGGCCGGAAAGGCAGGAAACGTGGTGAACACGCCGGCGGTCTGATCCAGTTGCGGATCCATCTGACGGAAGGCCGGCAGATAGTTCCAGTAGACCAGCGCCGCGGCGACAAATGCGCCGCCGGTCTGGGCGATGGAATAGGGTAGAACTTTTCTCCACGGGAAGCCTCGGAAGACGGCAAGGGCTAGTGTCACCGCCGGGTTGAGATGAGCACCAGAAATCTTTCCGGCAACGTAGATTCCCATCGTCACTCCCAAGCCCCAGCCCAGCGTGATATTGGTGTAGCCGCCATGGATGAGCTCGCCAGGATTCTTCGCGGGAAACAAGACAACCATGGCAACAACTCCCGTGCCAAACACAATCAGCACGAACGTTCCGAGAAATTCTGCTATCAGCTCCGCGACCAGGGAAGGTTTCGCAGTCATCGGTATCTCACGCCTTTCAACTCGCTTTTGAGACCGCGGAGTAGTCTAACAAGGCTGAACCGTAGACGCTGGTTTTTCGCAGACCTCGGCGGTGGTGCTCACCCAGCCGGAATGACGCCCCGCTTTCCTCGCAAGTTACCTCCTGCGCACAATTCCTGCTTGACATTTCCGGCCACTCACGTAAGATACACAAATATTTATTCATTTATATGAATAAATATGCATCATGAATAAAACACTCAGGCAACGGGCCCTTCTAGACGCGCTGAAGCACGGATCGATTGCGACTCAGGAAGATCTGCAGCGCGTTCTGCGGAAACGGGGATTCAAGGTGGGACAAGCGACGCTGTCGCGGGATATTCACGATCTGAACCTGAGCAAAACTGCGCATGGATATGCGCTTTCGCAAGGCGACAACTCCGCGGGGCTGGCGCTGCCTCCGGTTTCGCGGCTGGTGCGGGAGTTCGTGCTGGACATTCGATCGGCTCAAAACCTTCTGGTGATCAAAACTATCGTCGGGAGCGCTCAGCCCGTAGCCGCCGCCCTGGATGAAACGGATTGGACGGAAGTCGTCGGCACCATCGCCGGGGACGACACCATTCTTATTGTCTGTCCGGACAAGGAAGAGGCCAGGAAACTGGCGAGCCGCCTCGAAGAGATGCTCACCTAGAGATGTTCACTCGATGACGGCGAAGCTCAAAACGGCTGTGTTAGGCGCCACCGGCTATTCCGGTCTTGAGCTGACGCGGATACTTCTGCGTCATCCGCAACTGGCAAAACCCGTTCTGCTGAGCCGCAATGCCGACAATGGCGGTGCCAGCGATCTGGCCGACGTGTTCCCTGCTCTATCTGGAAATGGAGGATACCCGCTGCAGACACTTTCGTGGACGGCGCTGAAGCAACAGGGCGTCCGGTTGCTATTCCTGGCGACTCCGCACGAAACATCTCGCACACTTGTGCCGGAGGCTATTGCCCACGGCCTGCGTGTGATCGATCTCAGCGGAGCGTGGCGGTTAAAGGAAGCTCGACATCGCGCCGTCTACGACTTTCAGGATTCGGATTCGGTGGGCGCAGCCGAACTGACGCAGCGAGCCGTTTACGGACTGCCCGAATTAAATCGTGATGGAATTGCCGGCGCGGAACTGGTGGCGAATCCCGGCTGCTATGCGACTTCGGTGATCCTGGCGCTCGCGCCGCTGCTTAGAGCCGGCCTGGTCGACCGGGAGCGCGGGATCATTTCTGATTCGAAGTCAGGAGTGTCCGGGGCGGGCAAGGAACCGACCACGCGAACCCACTTCGTGTCAGTAGCAGACAATCTGTCCGCCTACTCGGTGTTCGGCCACCGCCATGTAGGTGAGATTGTCGAGCAACTCGACTTGGGCGCGGAAGAGTTGATCTTTACTCCTCATCTCTTGCCCATTCCGCGAGGAATTCTTTCGACTATTTATGTGCGCCTCAACCGCGCCATGCAACCAGCTGAAGTGGAAGCTTGTTTCCGCGGCTTCTACGCGGGCAAACGTTGGGTACGAGTATTTGCGACGCCGAAACTTCCCCAAGTGCAGTTTTGCCTGCACACCAACTATTGCGATCTGGGATTCTGCCTCGCGGAAGACGGCCAGCGCCTGGTGCTGATCTCGTCGATCGATAACCTTTTAAAAGGAGCAGCGGGGCAGGCAGTGCAGAACATGAACCTGATGTACGGATGGACGGAGGACGAAGGACTGCAGTGACGATCGTGGTCAAAGTCGGAGGAGTTGCGCTGGAAGATTCATTCACTCTGCGCAAGTGTGCCCGAGCTATCGCTGAATTGGCGCAGGATGGACATCGCGTCGCCGTGGTACACGGCGGTGGCAGCGCGCTCACGCGCATGCTCAACCAACTCGGGAAGAAGAGTGAATTTGTGAACGGGTTGCGGGTGACCGACGCTGAGACTCGTGACGTGGCGCTGATGGTGCTGGGCGGAATCGTTAACAAGAAGCTGGTGGCGGCCATTCAGGGGGCGGGAATGCCGGCGGTCGGCTTCTGCGGCGGCGATGGGATGACGTTTCGCGCGCGCCGGAAACTTATGCGCGGCCGCGATCTCGGATTCGTCGGCGAGATTTGCTTCGCAGAGCCCTGCTGGATCGAAGCCATCTGGCAGCAAGGGGGAATCCCTGTTATCGCTTCACTGGCGTTGGGTACCGACGGTGAGTACTACAACGTAAATGCGGACGAAATGGCCGCATCCTGTGCTGCGGCTTGTCACGCGAACACTCTCATTTTTCTTACCGACGTGCCCGGCGTGAAGGACGCCGAAGGAGCGGTCATTCCCTGGCTGAGCACAAAGCAGGCGGATGACCTTGCAGCGCACTCGGTCATCAGCGGAGGAATGCTGCCCAAGCTGCAAGCGTGCAGGCAGGCCCTGAAGCAAGGAGTTGGGCGGGTGAGAATCTTGCCCGCTTCGCAGGCGGAAGTTCTGCCGGAATTCTACCTTACGAAGTTGACCTGCGGGACGGAGGTGACGTGCGCATGAACGAGCCGTTAGACCATTCTCCGCATCCGCAGTCCGATAGTTTCCGAAGTCCAAGAACGAGGAGTCAAGATTGAACACTAATCTGCAATGGCAGAACCGAACGCCGGTAGCGCCTGCAACTTTTCCTGAGGTCTTCTGGCGCCCCGACCTGGTTTCAACGCGCGACTTGGGGCCGCGAGGGGTTGAGGCTGTACTCCATCTCGCCGAGCTTATGAAATCCCGCCCGTCCGTTTTCCAGAGAGCGCTTGCCGGCAAACAGATGGTGATGTTCTTTGAAAAGGCTTCTCTGCGAACCCGGCTTACATTCGAAGCGGGAATGGCCAGCTTGGGTGGCATCTCTCACTTTGTAGACCAGACCGCCGGCCGGATTGATGCTCGTGAAAAACTGAGTGACATCGCGCACAATCTTGAGCGCTGGGTGGACGTCATCGTGTTGCGCACGTTCGCGCAGGCAACGATTGAGGGCATGGCGGAGCATGCATCTATTCCGGTCATCAATGCTCTCAGCGATCTCGAGCATCCGTGTCAGGGTCTGGCTGACTATTTCACGCTGCAGGAGCGTTTCGGCGATCTGAAGAAAATTTGTCTGGCATACGTAGGCGACGGCAATAACGTGGCCCACTCTTTGGCCCTGACCTGTGCTTGCCTCGGATCATCGATCCGGATTGCGACTCCGGCCGGCTACGAACCCGATGCCAAGATTATTGCCGACACGCGAAAAATCGCAGAACAAAGCGGCGCTACGATCGAACTGCTCACCGATCCGCGCAAAGCTGTTTCGGGCGCCGACGCGGTCTACACCGATGCGTGGACGAGCATGGGCCAGGAACCTGAGGCTGATCAACGGGCCTCGATCTTCCCGCCGTACCAGGTGAATCGGGAACTCATGTCCAAAGCTGCGGCGCACGCAGTATTCCTGCACTGTCTGCCGGCGCATCGTGGCGAGGAAGTTACCGACGAGGTAATGGACTCGGAATCGTCGCTCATCTTCGAGCAGGCGGAGAATCGCATGCATGTTCAAAAAGCCATTCTGTATTTGCTGCTGGGCGGCGCGGTTCGCCTGCCGGTAAGGAGCGCTCATGCCTGAAAAAGTTGTCCTCGCCTATTCCGGGGGACTCGACACGTCGATTATCATCCCGTGGCTCAAGGAAAATTACTCGTACGACGTCATTGCCATGGTCGGCGATGTTGGCCAGGGAGATGACATTGAAGCTGTGGTTGAGAAAGCATACGCCACCGGTGCAAGCAAGGTTGTGGTCGAGGATCTGCGCGAGGAATTCTTGACCGGATACGTCTTCCCTGCCCTGAAAGCCGGAGCCGTGTACGAGCACAAGTACTTGCTCGGTACGTCGCTGGCCCGCCCGGTGATTGCCAAACATCAGGTCGAAGTGGCGTTGCGCGAGGGCGCGACAGCCGTCGCCCATGGATGCACCGGGAAAGGTAACGATCAGGTGCGGTTCGAATTGACGTACCAGGCGCTCGCTCCGGAACTTAAGATCATTGCGCCGTGGCGGGAGTGGTCGCTGAAGTCGCGCGAAGACTGTCTCGACTATGCCGAGCAACATGGAATTCCGGTAGCCGCTAGCCGCGAGAAGATTCACAGCCGTGACCGCAATCTGTGGCACATCAGTCACGAGGGAGGCGAACTGGAGGATGCCGCCAATGCTCCCTTGCCCAGCACGTGGCAAATCACCCGTTCACCGCAGGAAGCACCCGATCAAGAGGAGCAGGTGAAAATTGGCTTCGACGGCGGGATTCCGGTTGCAGTAAACGGGATGGAGATGGATCCTGTAGCGCAGGTCGAATTACTGAACGAAATCGGCGCTCGCAACGCTATCGGTCGTGTGGACCTGGTCGAAAACCGTTTTGTCGGAATTAAATCGCGCGGATGTTACGAGACTCCGGGCGGAACGCTTCTGATCTCTGCCCATCGCGAGTTGGAGGCGCTGTGTCTGGAGCGCGACGTAGCCCACTTCAAGCAGCACGTGGGTCTGAAATACGCAGAGCTTGTCTACTTCGGCTTGTGGTTTACGCCGCTCCGCGAGGCGCTGGACGCATTCGTGGATAGCACACAAAAGGAAATGACGGGGAGCGTCACTCTTTCTCTTTACAAGGGAAATGTTTCGATTGTGAGCCGCGAGTCGGAACACTCGCTTTACCGCACAGACCTCTCGTCGTTCACCATGGGCGACGATTACGACCAAAAGGATGCGGCAGGATTCATTCGCATTCTTGGGTTGCCGTCCCGCTCGCGAGCGCAGTCCCGAATGGAAGTGGCCCGATGAAAATGTGGTCAGGAAGGTTCCGGCAACCGCTGGATCCTGATTTCGAGCTTTGGCAGCGATCGTTTGGCTTCGACCAGCGGCTTCTGAGCTACGAGCTTGCAGCCAGCAGCGCACATGCGCGAGCGCTCAGAAATGCCGGTGTTCTGTCGGCTGACGAACTTATCAGCATCCTGCAGGGATTGAAGCAGATCGGGTCGAACGCCGCGACGTCGCCGTCGTTTCTCGAAGACAGCGATGCCGAAGACGTCCACCACTTCGTCGAGAAGGAACTGGTCGCCCTGATCGGTGAGACTGGATACAAGTTGCACAGCGGGCGCAGCCGGAATGAACAGATCGCAACCGACCTTCGCCTATATGTCCGAGCGACCATTGATCAGCTACGACTGGAACTCGGAGAATGGTGCGGCGCCTTGTCCGACCGTGCGGAACAGGCCGCCGATGCGGCAATGCCGGCATACACGCATTTGCAGCGAGCTGAACCGGTGCTGGCAGGGCATTGGCTGATGGCGTACGTGCAAATGTTTCTGCGGGACGCCGACAGGCTCGCCGACTGCCGCAGAAGGCTGAATGTTTGTCCACTGGGCTCGGGCGCTGTGGCTGGAGCAACGTTACAGCTCGACCGTGAATTCATGGCTGAGACCCTCGGTTTCGATGGCCCCACGTCAAACAGCATCGATGCCACCAGCGACCGTGATTTCGCAATCGAGTTTGTAAATGCGTTGTCACTGCTGGCCTTGCACCTGAGCCGCTGGGCGGAAGAGATGATCGTGTTTTCTTCGCAGGAGTACGGATTCGTGAGCTCGCCCGAAAGCTACTCCACCGGCAGCAGCGCGATGCCCCAGAAAAAAAATCCCGACCTGCTCGAACTGGTTCGCGGCAAGAGTGGCCGAATCATCGGGCACGCAACCACTCTCATGATCGCGTTGAAAGGTTTGCCGCTGGCCTACAACAAGGACTTGCAGGAGACCCAGGAGCCGATCTTTGACACCTCCGACACCATGCTCGCGATGTTGCCCCTGGTCACCGGATGGATGAAAGCAGTGGAGTTTCATTACGAGCGCATGTTACAGGCGGCACAGACCGGATTCATGAATGCATGGGCTGCGGCCACTTATCTGGTAAAGCGCGGCGTCCCCTCACGACTTGCACATGAACAAGTCGGCAAGGCGGTGCAGATCTGTGTGGACAAGGGCTGCGAACTTCAGGACTTGTCGCTGGACGAGTTGCGCTCGCTCAATCCTGCGTTCGAGCAGGATTTCTACGACTCTCTGAGTCTTGCTTCGGTGCTGGAGATCCACGACGTGCCGGGAGGAACCGCGCCGGCGCGCGTGCGGCAGGCAATTGCCGCGGCAAGGAAGACAATTGACTCTTTGCGTGAGGAACGACATGCGCACGCGTAAAGCGATCTTGCCTGATGCCGACCAGATCCACCAACTGATCGCCGGATACTCCGGCGACGGCACACTTTTGCCGCGCACCCTGGCCGAACTCTGCGAGAATGTCAGGGACTTCGTCGTCCTGGAAGACTGCGGACGAATCATCGGCTGCGGCGCTCTCCATTTGTACGGCACACACCTGGCGGAAATCCGGTCCATTACGGTTGCGCCTTGGGCGCAGGGCCAGGGCGGAGGCGGACGGCTGGTGAAAGCGTTACTTTCCGAAGCGAAAAAGCATCGCGTCGCCTGCATCTGTCTTTTCACGCGGAGCCCGCAGTTTTTCGCGCGCATGGGTTTTGCGGTTGCGCAGCGGGAAGATCTTCCTGACAAGATCTACAAGGACTGCCACGCGTGCCCGAGATTTCATTGCTGCGACGAAGTCGCAATGGTTCGTGGGGAACTTCCCAAGTTCGCCATCCTGCCTGAGCCTGCGAATTGGCTGGTCAAGCTCCAGGCCTGAGCGCAGACTTTGGCTTTGGCCCTAGGTGAAAGCCTGGGCCCCATCCGCCGCGGAGCAAATGTAGACCTTGGGACTGATTCCGGTCTTGCGTTGATACCGCTCAGTTACTTGGGCCGCGAAGTCTTTTGCATTGCCGGCTTGCACCAGATTGATCGTGCATCCCCCAAAGCCGCCTCCTGTCATGCGTCCGCCGCAGTGACCCGGCAATCCTTCGGCGGCATCCACCATGATGTCCAATTCGCGGCAACTTACTTCGTATAGATCTCGAAGGCTGCGGTGCGAATCCCGCATCAGGTGGCCGAGACGGTTCAAGTCCCCGTCTGCAAGGCACTGCACCGCATCGAGAACACGCTGATTCTCGTGGACGATGTGGGTACATCGTTTTCGCAGCACGGGCGCCAGATCGTCGGCATATCGCTGCAGTTGATCGACGGATACGTCCCGCAGGGCACGAATATTCCGATCCCGTTTCGCAAGAATCCTGCAGCCCTCTTCACATTCCCGCCGCCGGGTATTGTAGCTTCCGGTCGCCAGATCGTGCTTCACCATGGTGTTACAAATCACCAACTGGACTGCTGCTGGAATAGGAACGAACTTGAACTCGAAGGAACGGCAATCGAGGAAAAAAGCGTTGCCCGCTTTTCCCATGCAGGATACGAACTGGTCCATGATTCCTACACGAGCACCGACAAAAGTGTTTTCGGCCTGTTGACACAGCTTGGCCACGTCGGACATCGGCAAGTGCGATCCGGCAAGGCTCAACAGGGCAAGAGCGCTTGCTACTTCTAGGGCCGCGGACGAGCTCAGTCCCGCGCCGACCGGAACCTCTCCTTGCACGAGTATGTTCGCGCCCTCAGTCAAGAGTCCACGACGGCGCAGCATTACCGCCACACCGAGAACGTAGTCGCACCACGCGCCGACCCGTTTCGGGGGCAGGTTCTCGAAGTCAAATTCGAAATCCCCGGCGAACTCCTGAGACCGGATGAGCAGCTTCCGGTCCGGCCGCGGGGCAATCGCTACCTGGGTGTAGAAACCGATCGCCGCGGGCAGGACGAAGCCCTCGTTGTAGTCAGTATGCTCGCCGATGAGATTCACGCGTCCCGGCGCGCGAAATACGGTTGGAGGAGGGCCAAAGATCTGTTCAAAGTGCTGGGCGATGCCTGGCTTCTTCATCCGCAACCGTTCCGAGGACAATTGTGCTGACTCATCGCACTCGCAACCAAGAGCATCGAAGCACACAATTCCGGCGAGCATGATCGGCGTGTAAAAGCTTGCATCATGAATTACCCTGCATTCCATTTGGACACATATGGACTTTGGCGCGTCTGACAATATCTTGACATCAAATGGACCCATTCATGACATAAGGATTTTTTGTTCGTCCTAGACTCCTCTTATGGGCCACTGCCCACGGGGAAAACTAAAATGAAAATCGTACAAATAGTATTGCTGACCGGGCTCATTTCCTGCAGCCTGGGCTGCGGCTATAGCTCTAAGGCTGCCGCTCCGCCGCAGCCAGGAGCGATGCCCGCTATCACCCAGCTTGTACCGTCCAGCATGACCTCGGGCGGCCCCGCATTCACTTTGACCGTCAACGGCAGCAATTTTGCCGCCAAGGCGACGATAAACTGGAACGGGACACCGCAAACTAGTACCACTTTCGTAAGCGCGAACCAGCTTACCGTCGTGATCCCGGGCTCGGCAATTGCAACGCCCGGCACCGTAAAAGTTTCGGTGACCAACCCCGGCACGCCCGGCATGGGTCTGTACGGTGGCGGTGGTACGCTGCCTGAAACTTCGACCACGATGAATTTTACCGTCAACTAGAACCGGGAGCGGCGCGGTTCCACGAGCCGCGGGAATGGCGTTGACTCGGAACCTGATTTCCGGAACCCCGTCTCTCGCACTCGTCACAGCGGCGAGAATTCGTCCTGTTTTTGTTCCTGCTTATCGTGCAGGAACCTTCTTTCCAGGAACCGTCGTGCCAGGTCCTGACCTCCCAAACCAAATGCGATAGCAAGACCGAGCATGATGGCGCCGAAAGCAATCGCAAAAGCGACAATGATGGTGCGCTCCGCCAATCCAAGCTCCTCAAAAGCCATGGACACAGCGAGAATGACGATTAGCGTCCGGAGGGAGACAGCAAGCACTCGGGCCGATGGAAGGTTCGCGTTTACCGCTGCCAGCAAAGCGGCACGGTAAAAAAATGTTGAAGCCAGCAATCCAAAAAAAACAATGAACACTCCCACCAGTAGTCTGGGCAGATACAGAAAGAATCGCGAAACGTATTCCTGCAGGCCCACAACTCCGAGCACGTCCACGCCCAGCAGAAAGAACCCCAGCCAGACGACCCAAAACACAAGACGTGCCATTAGTTCGGTGGACGAGGGCAAGGCTGCTTTGGTCAGCAGTTGGTTGGCGCCGGCGCTCTCGGAGAGCTTGTCAAACTTCGCAAGACGCAAGGCCGCGCGAACCACGATTTTAAGAAAGTATGCGAACGCCCAACCGAGAACGGCAATGACCACCATCGCCAGCAGGCGGGGCAGAAAGTGCGCAAAATCCCGGGCCAGTTCCTGCATCGCGCGTGTCAACTCACCTACAATCAGCTCCCACATATTTACCTCACTTCCCTCCGTCCCACCGGTCAAGCAGGTACGGCTTCAAACGTTCAAATGTCTGGCAAAGTCCTTCTACGTTCGCTTCCACCTCTTCCCCGGAAGCGTCGCGATTTTCGACGAGGAAGGTGTACATCTTCCCGCGGTAAAGAGGGGCCATAGCCTGGATAATGTGATCCCGGCTAATTACAGATTTGTGATAGGAAGCCGCAAATTCATAAACGGTCTTCACCCAGAGTTCGTGCGAATATCGAAAGTCATCTTCCGCGACTTTGGTGATGTTTTGTATTTCCAGCAGAGTCTGGGGCGAGAGGATTGACTTGAGAACTGGCTCAAGTTCCGCGACACCAGAGCTGAACATCTGGTGGAGTTGCTTGCGATTTATCCTTACCGGTTCCGATGTCAGTTCGCACTCTGGGCCAAACGTCGGAATTGCCTCCGCGCCGCTGTTGGCGCTCCAGATCTGAAAGTTAGTGTCCAACGACGAGAACAGTGGACCGACTGACTGCCGCATGGCGGGCACAAGTTCGGCAGAATCGCGGTGGGCACGAGCTTTCGTGCCGAGGAATGACTGGCAGATCCGAAAACTCCCGGCGATGGCGAGGATGACCATGCTGATCTCCGTTCCGGAACGGCTCTCGTCGTGATCAAAAGTGTTTTGCTCCAGAAAATAATTGCAAAAGCGCCCCGAGAAAGCAAAATCGGATGGGTATGGCTCCCTGATCCGCTTGGCGTAAAGCGCGCGCATGACCGGATACAGGAGATTGCGCAGCAGTAGCCCATCGAATTTATGCCTCCGGTAGAGAGGAGTCACAAAGTCGAAACTGTCGCGGTAGACTGGACGAAAAAGCCTTTCCAACCACGCTGGATCGATGTTGATGGATTCCGGCGAGATTACCGCACAGGCTTGCGCGCGCAGGAGCTCCGCGGCAGCCATAATCGTGTGCAGGGCGGGTCCAGTCGCCGCGCCGTGGCCGGAAATTGTGCTGATGGAATGCAGGGTGCGCAGTGTGTAGAGCTCGGACGAGCGCTGAAGATCGGTAATAGAAGCCGCCTTCACCAGTTCGGGCGTGCTATCTCTGGATCCTCCGTCGACGTTGATGATCACAGCGCGCTCCCGAGGAAAATGCTTCAGCAATCCGGCTCGAATGGCCTGCACCACGGTGCCCAGGGTCTTCGCATTATTAAAGGTGGGCAAGCCGACAAGAAGATCCACTTCGCCGACGCTGATGAGTTGGCGAAGAAAATCATCGTTAAGAACACTTCTCTCGGCCAGACGAACCTCCAGCACAGGTAGTTCAAATCTTCCGCAAGCGGAACCAAAAGAACTGATAGGGCCCCAGGGTCAGCAGATATGGCAACTTGCCCACGCGGGGAAAGATATTTTTGCCGAACATCTCGATCAGGATATTGCCTTCATAGCGCTTCAAATCCAGTTCCACCGCCTGTGCGGAACTGGAGAGGTTGTTCACAACCAGCACAGTTTCGCTTTTTAGCTGCCTGACGTATGCCAGCACACGATGGTTCGCCGGATGAAGAAACTCGATTGAGCCCCTGCCAAAAACCTGGGTGGATTTCCTCACACCTATGATGCGTTTCATCCAAGCGAGGATGGAATGCTCAGACCGCCGCTGTGACTGCACGTTCACCGCTGGATAGCCGTATAAGGGATTCAGAATGAGCGGCGAATAAAGGCTCTCCGGATCGGCAGTAGAAAAGCCCGCGTTCCAGCCACCGTCCCATTGCATGGGAGTGCGCACTCCGTTCCGATCACCGAGAAACACGTTGTCTCCCATGCCGATCTCGTCGCCATAATAGATGATTGGAGTTCCGGGAAGAGACAACAGCATTCCGTTCATCAGTTCAATGCGGCGGCGGTCGTTTTCAAGCAGGGGCGCCAGACGCCGCCGGATGCCCATGTTCAGCCGCATGGTTTTATCGCGAGCGTAGACGTCGTACATGTAGTCCCGTTCAACGTCGGTCACCATCTCCAGCGTAAGTTCATCGTGGTTGCGAAGGAACAAGCACCACTGACACACCTCCGGGATCTCAGGGGTTTGCTGAAGAATATCGATGATTGGCTTGCGGTCCTCGAGTTTAAGCCCCATGAACATTCTGGGCATGATCGGAAAATGAAAGGCCATGTGAAACTCATCGCCTTCGCCAAAGTACTGGCGAAGATCGGCGGGCCATTGATTGGCTTCGGCCAGGAGCAGCCTTCCTGGGAAATTTTGATCAAGCTTTCTGCGCAACTCTTTGATGATGAGATGGGTCTCGGGCAAGTTTTCGCAAGACGTCCCTTCCCGTTCAACAAGATAGGGGACAGCGTCCAGGCGGAAGCCGTCAACACCCATCTCCAGCCAGGATTTCATGACGTCCCACATCTCCTCCCGAACCGCAGCATTGTCGTAGTTAAGATCAGGTTGATGACTGAAGAACCGGTGCCAATAGTAGGACTTGGAAATCGGATCCCAGGCCCAGTTCGACATTTCGGTGTCGAGAAAAATAATCCGCGCACCGCGGTAGCGGGTATCGGTATCACTCCATACGTACCAGTCCCGGAGCGGATTGTCTTTGGAGCTTCGCGATTCCTGGAACCAGGCGTGCTGATCGGAGGTGTGGTTTAACACCATCTCGATGATCACGCGGATCCCGCGTTCGTGTGCGCTCGTGAGAAATTTTTTGAAGTCGTCGACGGTGCCGTAGCTGGGGTGGACGGACCGGTAGTCGGCGATGTCGTAGCCGTCATCGCGCAGCGGCGACGGAAAGAACGGCATCAACCACAGCGCCGTAATTCCTAATTCCTGGAGGTAGTCGAGCTTCTGCGTGAGTCCACGGAAATCCCCAATTCCGTCGCCACTGCTATCGAAGAAAGTCCGCACATGGACTTGGTAAATAATCGCGTTCTTGTACCAGAGTGTGTCCTGGGGCAATGCCACAACGTCTCCTCAGCTTTCCCGGCGTTTGTGGTCCATTCTTGAAATCTAGTTGGATCGTGCAGTCTATGCAACAGGGGGCCCGTACAAACACCCTTGTTCGATCAACACCAAGGCGTCGGATTGGGGTGAGTCCGAGGGCTAGAAGGTTGCAAATCAGTTGTCGCAGTTCTGCTAATGTGCCCCAAAGCTTCGGGTTGGAGTTGCCCGCGGTTGCAATTCGCGACGGGTCAGGTCAGCTGCCCTCGGCAACCGGCAAAGGGACGTAGCGTGCCGGAGTCAAGCGCCGAATCTTTCTGCCGCGCGAGCTTTCGCTCTTGCCGCCTCTTCTTCTCGATTCTTCGGCGGCGCATTGGTTTCGAGCGAACGGAGAAGACGAGTCGAAATGCCGGCTACTTCATCGACCGCAGCCAGGAACGAGACTTCGTTTGCCTTCGACGGCCTGTTGAAGCCGCTGATTTTTCTCACAAACTGGAGCGAAGCAGCTCGAATCTCTTCGTCAGTAACGGGCGGATCGAAGTTAAAGAGGGTCTTGATATTCCTGCACATCGGCATGACCTCGAGACTTCCAAGCGGGTTGAACGGGCGTTCCGTTTGATGTCGGAACCGTTCCTATTTTAAGGAACTTCTTGACGATTTCTCGTCCATAGACCGTAAAAGTGTTTCAGCCAGCGCGCTAACTTCGAAGCGGAATGAGTGCGCGCAGCCGGGCGTCGCGCAAGAAAAGCCCTACCCAGAGCAACACGCCGACATAAACGGGAAACAGCACGTATCCGAAGAGGGGATTGCCCATACGCACGTTAGAAGCTACGGCGCCGCCAAGATAGCCCGTCAGCAAGATCGCGCCAAGAATTGAGGTGCGCGGAATCGCGTAGAGGACAGTGCAGACGAACAACACAATGCCGATGGGGAGAACAAGGCTCACGGGATATCCGATTCGTGCGGTTCCTTCGACAGCAGGAGCGAGCTTCATTATTTTTATCGCGCTGTCGAAAAGCATGAACAGTACGACCAGGGCGCTGATGATGCGTCCGGTCCAGAGACTCGTCTTGGAGGCGGGGGCGGTTTGAATGGCTGTATGCATGAATCGATCCTCCGGATGTCTTTGCATCGAAAATCGGCAAATGGCCGTGCCGTCTCCGGTGATGCAGGAGAGTTTAGCATCGCTGGCCCTAGCCGCCGGCAATGGCCCCGAGGATGACCAAGGGCTCCTTTCCGGACGCGACCTCGTCGGGCAGTGGAGCGTCCGGCGGTTCGTGGGAAAGGTCCTCCTCACAAGCGAAGAACCGCAAGAACGGCCGGCGCTGTTGCGTGACGTGGTCACGGATCGTACCGCGCAGCATCGGATAGCGGGCCTCGAGCGCGTCAAGCACCGAGCGCAGCGTGGCCTGACCCTCGAGATCGAGCGTCACCTCGCTCCCGACATGCGCCAGAGTTCGCAGATGCTGCGGGAGTATGACACGAATCATATAAGACTCATCAAACAGGAAGCTCTATGCCTCTCGGCCAGCGCTTGAGCTAGAATAAACATAACGGCTTCCCCTTCGGGTGTGACGGGCAATCCATCTGAAAGGAGACACTGCCGTGAACAGCGAATTTTTTTTCGAGCCTAGCAGCAAACGTCGTAAGGGATTCCCGTCCGAGACTAAAGTGAAGCGCGCGTTTCCGCGTCGTTCATAGCGAAAAGGAGCTCTTCGAGAAACTGGGCAGGAATGATCTCTGTCCATGCGGCTCCGGCCGCAGATTTCAAGAAGTGCCGTATGCCAACAGGGCATTACGACGGCGTACGACGTAACCACTACGAGCGATAACCAGCGAAGGGCACGGTTTTTGTCCGTGCCCTTTTCGAGTTCCGGCTCGATCTTGTTCATGGCAGCGTCTGCACCTCGACCGACAGCACCGCCGGCAGATCCCGCACAATCGGATTCCAGCTATCTCCCGCGTCGGCGGAGGCGTACACCTGCCCGCCGCTGGTGCCGAAATAGATGCCACACTTGTCGAGCGTATCCACCGCCATGGCGTCGCGCAGTACGTTCACGTAGCAGTCTTTTTGTGGCAGACCTTTGGTGAGCGCCTCCCACTCGTTGCCGCCGGTGCGGCTGCGGTACACGCGCAGCTTGCCCTCATGCACATAGTGCTCCGAGTCGCTCTTGATGGGGACGACGTAAATCGTCTCCGGCTCGTGCGAGTGAACATCAATCGCAAAGCCGAAGTCCGTGGGCAAATTGCCGCTGACTTCTTTCCAGTTGTCGCCGGCATCGTCCGAGCGCATCACGTCCCAGTGCTTTTGCATGAAGAGCACACCTGGACGTTTCGGATTCATGGCGATGTGGTGCACGCAGTGGCCGATCTCGGCGTTCGGGTCGGGAATGTATTGCGACTTCAGTCCGCGGTTGATTGGCTTCCAGGTCTTGCCGCCGTCGTCAGTGCGGAAGGCGCCTGCCGCCGAGATAGCAATATACATCCGCTGTGGATTGCTGGGATCGAGAATAATGGTGTGCAGGCACATACCGCCTGCGCCCGGTTGCCACTTGGGGCCGGTGCCATGGCCGCGCAGCCCGGGGAGCTCCTTCCAGTTCTGTCCGCCGTCGGTCGAGCGGAAAATGGCGGCATCTTCCACGCCGGCGTAAACCGTATCCGGATCTTTGAGCGACGGCTCCAGATGCCACACCCGCTTGAACTCCCAGGGATGCTGCGTCCCGTCGTACCACTGATGAGTGGTCAGCGGTTTGCCGCTTTCGTCAGAGGCGTCGTAAGCGAACTTGTTGCTCTCGCTCTTGGGGGGACCCGGGGCGACCGGTTCGCCGGGCGGTGTTCCCGGCTGATGCCATGTTTTGCCGCCATCATCGGAGCGCTGAATGATCTGCCCAAACCACCCACTCGTCTGCGATGCATAAATACGATTTGGATCAGCGGGGGATCCTTTCAGGTGATACATCTCCCAGCCTGCAAAATGAGGGCCGCTCACGTCCCACTTCTCGCGCTTGCCGTCTGACGTAAGAATAAATGCGCCCTTGCGGGTGCCAACCAGTACTCGTACCTTGCTCATTAGACTCTCCTTCCTTCCTAGGCGTCTGGCCCGCAGTTAATCATCCACGGTATGCCGAACTGATCGATGAGCATACCAAATCTAACCGCCCAAAATGTCTGCTGAAGCGGCATCGTGACCGTCCCCTTTTCTTCCAAGGCATGAAATATGCGTTCGGCCTCCGCCTGATCCTTGATCCCGAGGCTCACGGAGAAGCCATGCGGTTTTTGATAGCGATCCGGTGGGACGTCAGAGCCCATCAGTCGCTGGCCGCCGACGTTAAGGCGCGCGTGCATGATCTTGCTGCGCCATTCCGCGGGCACGTGCTCCGCGGCCGGCGTGCCTTCGTGCGGGAACATGGATTCGATTTTTGCGCCGAGGCACTTCTCGTAGAACTTGAATGCGGCCTCGCAGTTGCCGTTGAAATGGAGATAAGGGCTCATTTGCATAGCCTGCTCCTCTGAGGCTGAAGCTGGACTTCGTTGCCAGAGAATTTACTCTATATCACTTGTGCATTGCAAGTGATATCATGTTACGGTAAATCCGTGCCGGGGAAGCGCAAAATCAAACGACGGTCGCCGTGTCCGCTGAATGCTTCGGTGGAGATGTTGGGCGATCACTGGTCGCTGTTGATCATCCGCGACATGATGCTCTGCGGGTGCCGGACCTACAAGGAATTCCTCCAGGGCTACGAAGGAATCGCGACCAATATATTGGCAGATCGCCTGCGGAAGCTGGTCGCCCACGGAATCATTACCACGGAACCAGATCTGTCGGACGGACGAAAGCTTATCTACTCGCTGACTGCGAAAGGAATCGATCTGGCGCCGGTGCTCACGGAAATGGTCCTCTGGGCAGCCGCGCATGAAGAGACCGGCAATCAAGCGCTCGTCGGGCAAATGCGAGAGGACAAGACGCAGTTTCTGGCTGCAATACGACAACGCTGGGCGGAGCGTGGACGCACTCCGCCTAAGTGATGGAGAACCCGTTGCGTTGAGCCTGCGGTCTGCGTAGTTGTCTCGCCGGTTACTCGGTTGTGTAATTGATTTCCATCCGCCGGACCTGCAAACTGGACACGTACAAGACCAACAGAGCCACGGTCACGATGCCCAGGATCGCCACAGGAGTAGAAACCGGATCAGGATTGGAGACCAGCAGAGCCAACAGTGCCGGCGTACCCGGAGGGCTGGGGATGTCCACGGGGCAAAGCGATTTCAGATAGTAGATGACGCTGAACTTCTTGAGCAACGCCGGCAGAAACGGATTCACTGCCTCCCACACCAGGATCACCCCTGCCGGCAGAATCGGATTGCGGAACAACATTCCCGCGGCCAGGAAAAAAGACCCGTAACCGAGGCAGGCCAGAGCGGTGATACCCAGATACGCCGCCGCCTGTGCCAGACCGTGGTTGTGGTAGAGATAGAGATCGCGCGCGTTCGGACTGAACTCCCAGATGAAGACGACAATTTGAAGCAATTCGCTGGTAACGAAAATAATGCAGGTCGCCAGCAATCCCGCAAGGAATTTTCCCACCATCAGCACTTCGCGGCGGATCGGTGCGAGAAAGTAAAAATGGAGACTCTTGTCGAGGATTTCGCCGCGGAACAGATTCATGAAGATTCCGAGGCAGCCGAAAAAGACGGCGAGGCGTAGATAGAAAAACTGGAATACGCCGGCGAAAACCACGGTGTCCTGAGGTGCGTTAACGCCTAGCCCGATACGAATAGTGCCAACTTTGCCGTCCTCAAATTCCACATCCAGGTCGTGGACTCCATCGGAGTAGCGGTAGGTTTCGTGGGGAACGATTGCGACGGCCCCGGATTCGAGGGGCCTGTGTTCTTTCCACTGAAATCGCAGTGGCGGTCTCCCCAGCAGAGCCGTCACCTCTGCGCTCGTCATGTCTGGTTTGACTGCGAGCAAATCCTGGTACGTCAACCTTTTCTCGCTCTGACTGGCAATCTGAGTCCTTCGTTCACGGTCGTGGGAGACGAGGGCGGCATGGGTAATAAAGAGCAGTAGCGGCAACAATGCAAGAATGTAAATCCAAAGGCCACGCCGCGCAAAGAACGTCTTCTTCATTTCCAGGCGGATGACGGACTTAATCTGGACCCACCAGAGTTTGGTCATCGCACTACCTCGTCGTTGCCGATCAGATATTCATAAACGGAATTCACATCGTCGTCGGCGGGAGCGACGGATTCGATTTCGATTCCGTTCAATGCGATGCGATTCAGCATGAGATAGAACCGGTCTGCGTCTCGCGTCTTGATCAATAGGCCATGCTCGTCGTTGTGGATGCGGACTTCGATGGTGTGCTCGGACTCCATGATCTTGGAAGCGAGATCCCGTGGCCGGTCGCAGCGGATGAGGATCTGCGCGGGGTGCTCCCGAATTTCGTTCCGTACACTGTGGATTGGACCCTCAGCGACTACATATCCATCGCTCAGCAGGATGACTTGATCCGAGATGGCATCGACTTCGTGAAGAATATGGCTCGAAATAATGACGTAACAACCGTCTGCCGCCGCCGCGCGAAACAAAGCGATCATCTCGGCACGAGCCAGCGGGTCGAGGCCGTTCAGAGGCTCGTCCAGGACCAGAACTCGCGGGTTGTGACACAGGGCTTGAGCGAGCCGGATTCGCTGACGCATCCCTTTGCTATAACCGGCGACGTTGCGGACTGCAGCATCGGCAAGATTCACGCGCTCAATCGCGCGCCAGGCCAGACGTTCCGCGGTTTGTGAGTCGCTGCCTCCAAGTCGAAGGTAGGAATAAACAAACTGAAATCCTGTCAGGCCCTTGGGGAACGAGTCGAACTGCGTGCTGTAGCCAAGGATTCTGAAGAGTTTCTCCGGTTCGCCCGGGTCATGGCCCAGAATGTGGATTCGCCCGCGGGTGGGACGTACTAAACCGGTCATTAAGTTCATCAACGTCGTCTTGCCAGAACCGTTGGGACCAACCAGGCTGGTCACGCCCGGGGGGATCGAGAGACTGACGCAGTTCACTCCAAGAATATCGCCGTAGAACTTTGAGACATCTTCGAAGACGATGCGATCGTTCTTAATCACATCGTTCACTTGATCACCTCATAGGCCCTCACCTTTCGCACGAGGAGCGCCAGGCAGATTCCGCAGTAGACGAGCAAAGCGCTCCACGCTTCCGCAGACGACATCGAACGCTCGGCGTCAATTCGAAATAGCGAGGTCCAAACTGTCGCCATCAGATAAACGATGTTGATGAAGTGTCCCGACTGAGTTCGCATTACGGCATTGATGCCTTGTGCAAAGCCGGCTCCAAAGAACAGGACGGCTAGCAGCAGTGCGCCGGCGACGATTCTCCACTTGACCCAAGCCGAGAGGGCCATGGCAAGAAGGGACAGAATTGCGATCCATATCAAGGAAGAAAGGACAAGGCTGCCGGCGATCCAAAGATGATCCCAAGTCCACTCAGGTCCGGCGAGGCTTGCCTGCACGCTGAATAGGACCAGCCCGGGAATCCACGTAATCTGCGAGAGCAGGATCGCCAAAACGGAGACCTTGCCCAGAACATATTCCGCACGCGAGAACGGGCGGCAGAAGTACAAAGGCAGCGCGCCATTCGCGATGTCCGGCGAGATCAGGCCCGGTCCAGTGAAGGCAGTCAGTACAAACGCCAGCACACCCTGCACGTTGATGAAAAAGAAAAAAAACTTGTTATCGATCCTGATGAGTTGACTGCCGGCGCCGAGTCTCTCAAGAAAGCTCAGATTATGAGCCAGATAGATTGCGAGCAGGCAGAGCAAGGGATAGAAAAAACAGAGTACGAAGAGTCCGGTCTGGAGCTTCGAGCGGAACAGTTTGTTCCTGGAATATCGAAAGAGAACCATGCTGCGTGACCACGGCGGAGTAAGCGGCCCGGAGTAAGTCGTGTAAGTGCGTCTATAGACAGCCACGATAGTTCTCCCCGCGGCTCGACTTCAGATCCCGCATATCACCTTGCATTTCACCATGCATATCAAGTTTCCATCGCTTTCAGGAAAATGTCTTCCAGCGTATCGCGGCGGAAATTGAGCCGGCGGATTTGCACGTCGCGCTCGGCGGCAATGCGATAAATGTCACGAATCTCGACCCCGTCAGCAAGGATCATTTTCAGCCGATTCGCTGTCGGGGCACACTCGCACCCAAGTTTCTCCACAGCCGCAGTGAAGTCGCCGTTGGCGCCGCAAAGTTCCAGCTCGAGGAATCTCTTGTTTGCCTTGCGCTCTTCTTCCAGGTTCGAGTAGTGCGCGACCCGTCCCTGCTTCAGGATTAACACTTCTTCGCAGGTATCTTCGACATCGCGCAAAAGATGCGAGCAGAGGACGATCTGCAACTGTTTACTGTCGCGAATGTCGCGGATCATGCGGATCATGCGTTGCCTGGCGGACGGATCGAGACCGTTGGTCGGTTCGTCGAGGATCAGCAGCTTGGGTCCGTGGGCGATCGCCTGGGCCAACTTTGCCAGTTGCTTCATGCCCTGCGAATAGGTCCCCAGTTCGCGATATCGCGCCTCTGCCAGTCCGACACAGAAGAGCGCCTCATGCGCGCGTTCGAGCGCCGCGGCTGGAGGCAAGCCGGAAAGTTCCGCCATCATTTGAACAAACGAGACCGCACTCATCTTCGAGATGAACGCATCGTTCTCGGGCATGTAGCCGACCAGACTGCGGATGTTTCTGGTTTCGGTGCGAATGTCGAATCCCAGCACGCGCGCAGAACCGGAAGTAGGCTTGTAGAAGCCCAAAAGTGTGTTGATCAGAGTGGACTTGCCAGCTCCGTTCGGACCGAGCAGTCCAATCGCGCGCCCGCGCAGGGAACAGGTGAGACCCTTCAAGATTTCGCGGCTGCCGAAACGGACAGAGAGGCCCTGCAACTCGATGACCGGGGAATCAATGACCGGCGTTTGCGGAGCAGCCGAGGTTTGCGGATTCGTGTCGGTTGCTGCTCCGCGTTGGATTGTCGGGTTCATGACTACTGGGTCGAGCCGGGACGCTTTATAGCTCCCCCCAAAAACATCTCTGGCAGAAATGGACCGCCGTGACCCATCGTCATAAGAGTACCGAGGTCGAAGCCCATGAAGCCAGTATTGCTTGCGGCCACGATCCGCTCGGGCTCGCCATAGACATAGATCAAGCCCGGAGTGGTGTTTGCCTGAAGTGCGGCAATGGACTGCTGTTGCTGTGGCGTAAGTGTTCCGACTGCCTTGATCTGTTCGACTAACGGTCCCACAACTGGACCTATGTTGTGATAAAAAATCGCTGAGAAGTTCGTATATCCGTCACTGGGCAGAAGTGCTTGAAAAGTTGCTGAATGGGTCAGGGTGTGTCCGGCGTGACGGTCCCGAATGGCTTGCGAGAGCGTGCCGATATCGGGACTAGCAATCAGATAACTATCCACGTAGGTGTAGTCCATCTCGAAATTCGGCTGCTTCAGATTGCGAAGAGTGTAGTAGGTCTGGGAACCAATCTGCTGCTTCGCGAGTTGCAACGAACCACCGGGCTGGCTTGCTTCTCGATTGAAACTGTCGACCAGTTTGGCGATGGTCGCCTGCAAGGTCGCTGGATCGTACACTTCGAAAACTGCCTTCCACCTTGGCGTAGGCAGCACCGGGCCATCGAACGCAATCGTCACCTCGCCGCCAAGAGGCGCGGTGATGTCATCCAGTACGCTCAACCCGGTCCTCGCTTCGAATTTTGACAGTTCCTGGGGGAAGTTCGGGTCACTGCTGCCGATCATCTGGAACAACTCTTCCATAATGCTCCTCGGGTTCTTGATGACCACCGAATTCACCATGCTCGCATCCGGCGAAATGAAGTCCAACGCGCCCATGGACGCGGGGGCGGCCAGCCAGGACGCCACCCCACGCCGCTCGGAAGCGAACGTCAGGGCAGCGCGATTCTCCGTTTTGCCTCCGACCTCGCGGCGCTCCATCATCAGGTATCGGACGTCTCCTATTCCCGTAGGTAGCTGGTTGCTGCCATCATGTACGTGTTGCGCGACAATTTGTTCCATATCCGCGCAGAAAAGCCAGCCGGCACCCTGCTGGTAGGAATGGACCACTTGTTGATAGAGCGGCGTCTCGGTGAATTGACTGGCACTGGAGTGTTGGATCCGTGTCGCGGCGCGCTGTAACTCTGCGACATCCGGGCTCGCGACCAGCATGTCGTTGCTCACATAAACCAGAAACGGACGAGCGGGCGAAGGTGATACGGTCCAGGGATCCTTCACAATCTGAAGTGCGGCTTCGGAGCGGTTTGCGCTTAGACGCCGCATCTCCCCTTGCAGAAAAGCCTCCAGCCCGGGTTGCCGGACTCTGGCGAGCACGACCGGAGCACTGTACGTCGAGCCATCTTTCGCCACCGTGAATACGATCTCGTCTCCCAGATAACTGCTGAAGGTCTTCAGCTGATTCATCACGTCGTCGAGCTTTGGTCCCTTCCCGTGTTGCTGTTCCAGCCACCAGTTGCGCAGCGCGGCGCTTTGCTGCAATCTATCCTGGAAAATCTGGCTGGCTTCGCCGAGAGTGGCCGCCAGATTGGGGATCGCGGCATAGACCACCGTGTGATCTGGAACGTAGGGGAGAAGGTCGGAACTGTAGCGCAACCCCGGTCCCGGAATCGCCTCAAACTGCTTTTGGAGAACCGCAAAATCTCCGAGCAGGGCTAGGTATTTCGCAGAATTACGGCTCCACGCAATCTCATTTTGGATTGGGACCTTGGAGACGCTGGGGCTGGAGGTCTCTTCGTCGCCAGCACGCAGTTCAGTGGTCCGCTCGCCATTGGCCACTCGCACCACGCCTTCGATGACCGCCACGCGAGAGCCCTTGGTCCCGTGATTGACGGAAAAGATTGTCCCTTTCACCGATACCAGGCAATCGTCAGTCGCAACATAGAGCCGGCCGGTACGCTGCTTCGCGGCTTGGACGATGATATGGCCACCGTCTAAATGGATCGTGGTTCCCTTCCATTCGCGAGACACCGAAACGTCGGAGCGCTCCCCCATCTCAACCAATGATCCATCGAGCAGGCGAACCACTGCATTCGAACCCTTTGCCGTGCGGATCTCATCTCCATTCCTGATCTGGTAGCCCGCAGGAATCGCGCGCACTTGTTGGTTGGAAACCGCATACAGTGAGCCGTCGACATTCTGGACAGCGCCGCGGATGGCGTGCTGGCCCGGGAAAAGGCCGTTGACCAGTGCAAGCGTCACAACTCCGATAGCGATGACGGCAGCCGCGCCCATGGCCCACTGCCACGCTGGAAAACCGTCAGCCGCTGTCTTCTTTTGCCGTACCGGCTGCCACACCGGGTGCAGTTCGCCGTTGCGGGCCTTCTCGACCGCGTGCCGGCACGCCACACACTGGTGCACGTGATCTTCTAACAGCAACCGGCGAGCCTCCGGCAGATTCTTGCCCAGATACTCCGGGATGAGCGTCTGGAAATCCTCACAACTCCGCAGTTTGTGCGCGCTGAGTTCGGCAGTGGGAGAACCAGCCATCGAACTCCAGACGCGCCCGGCGGCTTGGGAAACAACCTGGTCGTCCACGTGTTCGTTGCGAATCTCAGAGAGTAGCCGGTCGAATTTCTGATCGCTCATGATTTGTCTCCTAGGTACGGACGCAGCTCCTTGCGGAGCTGTAGGCGGGTGCGATGGACGGTAACCGCCACCAGCACTTGTGAGATGCCGAGCATTTGCGCAATCTGCCGATTGCTAAGTCCCTCGAGGAAGCGCAGCGCAAAGATCTCCGCCGGACGGGGCTTTAGCTGGCCCATGGCGCTGGTCAAGGCCTGCCGCAGACCGGAGACATCGGCGCGCACGCGCTCAGTCGGCGTCAGGCCGGAAGAGTCTTCCGGCAGTGGAACTGTCTGGTCGGCCTGTCGTGATCGGATCACATCCAGTGCGGCGTTGATCGCCGCCCGTCGCAGATAGCTCTCGGGATTCTCCAGAGGATTGGCGTTCCGGCCCCGACGAACCAGTCGCAGAAAAACCGTTTGCAATACATCTTCCGCGTCTCTTGGATTGCCTGTGATCCGGTAGGCCGTCCGGAACACAAGACTGTGGTGGGCCCGGAAAGCCCGCTCGAGTTCGTCCGGAATCGCGATTGCCGGTTCCTCTAGTACGCTCAGCAGGTTACGCCTCCTGTACTTCTCTTTCATAGGTAAAGACGCGGGAGGGGGCAGATTATTACAGTTGTGCCAGAAAAGAATTTTGGCATCAACCACTAAGGACACGAAGTCACACAAAGGTATGAATCCCCTGAGGATTTTCTTTGTGCACCTTTATGTCCTTCATGATCAATTAGCACTTCACTCAACCGGCGGCCTGCTGTACAAGCCTGCAGCGTTGGTATAAAAAGGACTGGAATTTGCGGCATTGGAAATTACCGCCATTCCCGAGTAGCCCTTGTTCCTCAGGCCCACTACGCTCCACGAAGCAACCCTGGCCCTCGCTGAAGGCGGGCAGGTGCTTGCCGGTGGAACCGACTTTTTTCCCGCTCTCGGAACTCGTCCGGTCACAGGCACGTTGATCGACGTTTCGCGTATCGGGGAACTGCGTGGGATCCACCTCGCTTCTGATCAAATCCGCATCGGAGGTGCTACCACCTGGAGCGAAATCGCCGCCGCTTCCCTCCCTCGTTGCTTCGATGCCCTGCGCGCCGCGGCTCGAGAGGTCGGCGCGGTGCAGGTGCAAAACCGTGGGACGATCGCGGGGAATCTTTGCAACGCCTCTCCAGCGGCGGACGGCGTCCCGCCCCTTCTGATCCTGAACGCTGAAGTCGAGTTGGTTTCCTGCTCCCGCGTTCGACGCCTGCCGCTCAAAGACTTCATCGTCGGCAATCGCAAAACGCGCCGCCGCCCCGACGAGATCCTATCCAGCGTGATCGTGCCTCTCAGCGTCCAGGACGCACCATCGATCTTTCTCAAACTTGGCGCGCGGCGATACCTGGTCATTTCAATCGCTATGTTGGCGGCGCTTCTGGCCCACGACGGAAATGGACGCGTCCGCGAGGCGCGCATCGCGGTTGGATCCTGCTCAGCCACCGCCCAGCGACTCCTCGACCTGGAGCGCGATCTGGCCGGCCAGCCCTTGCGTCGTGGACTTTCTTCACTCGTGCGCGCCAGCCACCTCGCCTCCCTTTCGCCGATTGACGATGTACGCGCCACCGCAGCCTACCGGCGTGACGCAACTCTGACGCTGGTCCGCCGCGCTCTGGATGCTTGCGTGGAGGCCCAGCCATGAGCGCGCCGCCCGTCATCGAAACTCGGAGCCCGGAAGTGAAACTCGCCTTCAAGGTGAATGGCCGTGCGGTGAATGTTTCCACTTCGCCGGCGCGCCGGCTGTCCAATGTTCTGCGTGAAAATCTTGGGCTCACCGGCACCAAGGTAGGTTGTGACGCGGGCGACTGCGGAGCTTGCACGGTGCTGGTAGACGGCGAGGCGGTTTGCTCCTGCATGGTCGCGGCCGCTCAAGTCGAAGGCTGCGAAATCGCCACCGTTGAAGGATTGAAGACACGCGCTCCGCTGTTTGACCGGCTCCAGAAATCCTTTCTCGCATCGGGCGCCGCCCAGTGCGGCATCTGCACGCCAGGCATGCTGATGGCGGGCACTGCCTTGCTTGAGCACAATTCCTCTCCAACTGAGACCGAAGTGATGGATGCGATCGGCGGCGTCCTTTGTCGCTGTACCGGCTATCGCAAGATTATTTCTGCGATCCTGACCGCGCACTCTGAGCCCGTCCCCGCACCCACCGCACATGCCGGCAGCGCCGTGGGACAACGGTTGGTTCGCCTCGACGGCCAACGCAAGGCCGACGGCGCCGAAATTTTTGGGGCTGACGAAATGCCAGCCGACGCGTTGCTCCTCCGCGTCATTCGCAGCCCCTATCACCGAGCCCGTTTCACCTTCAGAGACTTTCGCTCCTACCTCGAGGCGCACCCGGGCATTCACGCGATTTTTACCGCCAAGGACATTCCCGGTAAAAATTGTTTCGGCGTGATTCCACGCTTCGCCGATCAGCCCGTTTTTGCGGAAGGCGAAGCCCGATTTCGCGGCGAAGCCGTCGCCGCCGTTGTCGGCGAGGAGCAAGAGGTGGAGCGCCTCGATCTTGAACAATTTCCGCTCTCGTGGGACGAGCGCCCTGCGCTCATGGAGATCGACGAAGCCTTGCAACCCAGCGCGCCGCTGCTTCACTCAAACCGGCCCGGCAACGTGCTGGTCCGCGGCAGGGTGGTGCGCGGAAACGTCGAGAAGGCCCTTGCCCAAGCCGATGTCGTAGTGAAAGGCGAGTACGAAACCAGTTTCGTCGAACACGCCTGCATTGAGCCGGAAGCTGGTTTTGCGCGGCGAGTCGGCGATTGCATCGAAATCCAGGCTTGTACGCAGTCGCCTTACATGGACCGTGCCGATCTCGCGGCCATCCTTGCCCTTCCCGCCGACCGCGTTCGCATTATCCCCACTGCAGTGGGAGGCGGATTCGGCACCAAGCTCGATCTCTCCGTGCAGACCTTCATCGCACTGGCCGCCTGGCATCTCAACCTCCCCGTGAAGATGACTTACTCGCGCGTCGAGTCCATCATGAGCACGACCAAGCGGCATCCAGCCCGCATTCGCGCGCGCGCCGGCGCGAGCAAGGATGGCAAGCTGCTCGCCATGGATCTCACCGCCGACTTCAACACTGGAGCCTATGCTTCGTGGGGACCGACGGTGGCGGCCCGCGTTCCTGTCCATGGCTCCGGCCCCTATCGTGTGCCGCATTATCGCGCGCTCACCCGTGCAGTCCACACGCATCTCGTGCCTGCGGGAGCGTTTCGCGGTTTCGGCGTGCCCCAGGGAACGATCGCGCAGGAGCAACTCTACGACGACCTTGCGGATCGGCTCGGGATGGATCGCCTCGAATTCCGGATCCTGAATGCCCTCGACGATGATTCTCCAACCGTGACCGGACAGGTGCTCGGAGAAGGAGTTGGCATTCGCGAATGTTTTGAAGCGTTGCGGCCACGTTGGAATACGGCTCGCGCGGAAGCGGCTGAGTTTAACCGCACGACCAGCACCCCACTACGCCGAGGCGTTGGCGTCGCCGGCATGTGGTACGGATGCGGGAACACTTCCCTCTCGAATCCGTCCACCATCCGCATCGGCCTCAAGCGCGATGCGCGGATTGTGCTGCACCAGGGCGCGGTGGATATCGGTCAGGGCTCGAACACGATCGTTACGCAAATTTGCGCCGACGCTCTTGGCGCGCCCGTCGACCAATTCGATTTGCTTTCCGGAGATACCGCCATTACGCCTGACTGCGGGAAGACCTCCGCATCGCGCCAGACGTTTGTAACCGGGAAGGCGGCATACATGGCTGGGAGAGCCATGCGCCAAATTCTCTTACGCATGGCCGGCGCCTGTGATTGCGCGTCCCTCGAATTTCGCGATGGAAGTGTGATCGCCGTCGACAACGGCAAGACTCTCCCGATCAACCTTGCCGATCTGCCCCTCGACGAGCACGGGTACGTCTTGACGCAGGAAACCACATTCGATCCTCCGACCAGCCCGCTCGACGAGAATGGTCAAGGGAATCCGTATGCCGTGTACGGTTTCGGCGCGCATCTGGCCGAGGTGCAGGTGGATATCGAACTCGGAACCGTGCGCGTGCTCCGGATTACGGCGGCCCATGATGTCGGACGGGCCATCAATCCCACTCTGATTGAGGGTCAGGTCGAAGGCGGTGCCGCACAAGGATTGGGCATGGCGCTCATGGAAGAGTTCACTCCCGGCAAAGGCGAGAATCTGCACGACTACCTGATTCCCACGGCGGGCGACATGCCTCCGGTAGAAACTATACTGATCGAAAAGCGTTCGTCCGTCGGTCCCTTCGGCGCCAAGGGAATCGGGGAGCAAGCGGTGATCCCGACTGCGCCCGCCATCCTCAACGCGATTCATGACGCCGTCGGCGTTCGCATTCGCAAAGTGCCCGCAACCCCTGATCGGATTCGTGCCGCCATTCTGGCCGCGCGCGGGCTCGGAGACCCTCGTGGGTGATGACGACACCATCCGCTGTGACGCTTGCCCGGTCCTGTGCTACATCAAGCCTGGCCGGACCGGATCGTGCGACCGCTACGCCAATCACGATGGAAAGCTGGTTCGTCTCGATCCCCATGTGCTGCTCGATCAGGCGGTTTCGCGCGGAGAGTCTGTCGTCCCCTTCCTGGAACACAGTCAAGACTGGAACGGTAACCTCGTCAATCAAGCCGGAACATTCGTGACCGCCATCGGAGCGGGCACCACCTATCCTGATTACAAACCGGCTCCTTTCATCATCTCCTCCTCCATCAACGACGTGGACATGGTGACGGTCGTGACCGAGGGCATCTTCAGTTACTGCGGCGTCAAAGTGAAGATCGATACCGATCGCTATCTCGGACCCGAAACCAACACCGTGCGCGCCCAGGGCGAAGCCGTCGGCCACGTGACCACTAGCGAATACGGCTCCCAGATGCTCTCGCTCGGCGGCGTTCGCCACCTTACCGGCGGAAGCCGCAAGGAAGGCACCGTTACCTGTCAAACTCTGCTCGATTTATGCAACGGAAAGCCGGCGGAACTGCAAATCGATGGCGGCGCGTCGATCGTGGTGCAATCCGGACAACCTCCCATCGTCGATGGTGTGCGCGAAGAGCGAATGCGCGTCGGGTGTGGTTCGGCGGCGATCGGAATGTTCGCCAAGCAGTGGTTTGGCAAGGTGGATGAAGTCGTGGTCGTCGACGATCACATCACCGGCGTTCTCTCACAGCACCAGGCCGGCAAGTTGCTCGGCGTGCCCGAGACCGGCATTCGACTGAAGGGCCGACGCTCCACGCCGGGCCGATATTTTCAGGTAGCGGAGCCGGGCACCGCATGGGGTGGAACAAATCTCGATGACCCACGCTCCATCCTGAAACGTTTCGATCCGAAATCCGCCTGGCCCGGACTGCACTTGTTAATGGTAAGCACCACGGGCGAGCACTCGGCCTACTACGAGCTCGATGACAACCTCGAGCTCGTCGAAAAACTTCTTCCCCGCGCTCTGCAAGAGTCTGTCGCAAGGATTCGAGAGAACTGTGAGCCCGCGCTCTCGACCGTTCTCTTCATGGGCGGTGCCGGAGGCTCCTTGCGTGCCGGGGTCACAGAAAACCCGGTTCGTCTCACGCACTCCGTCAAGGACGCTCTCACGCGGATCACCTGCGGCGGTGCGCCGGCCTATGTCTGGCCCGGCGGCGGCATCACCTTCATGGTAGACGTCAGCCGCATGCCGGCGAATGCCTTCGGCTATGTGCCGACACCGGCGATTGTCGCCCCCATCGAGTTCACGTTGAAGCTTGCCGACTACGCAACCCTCGGCGGACACATGGATCACGTGCGTCCTCTCGCCTCTATCACGTCCGGCGAGGACCGCCAGCGCCGCATCGCACATCCCGAAAATCCCTGGCCGCTGGAACCCGCAAAAGGTCCGAGGCGCGCGGAATGAGAGTGCCTCCGCAAATTCGCTGGCTGCCCGATGGCAGGCGCCTCCATCTGAGCGACGGCCCCATCGATCTGATAGTGGAAGCTTTCGGGGATCAAGACCAAATTCAGACCGCGTATCGCGCAGCCGCGACTCGCTTCGTCACTGTTCTTGACGAGCTCTGCCAGGAACTCCCACTCTTGCGCAAGCCCATGCTTTTGGATTCAGTTCTCCCCACGGGCGTCGTAGCGCGGCAAATGGCCGACGCCGTCGCTCCCTTCGCTCAGCGCTGCTTCATCACTCCCATGGCTGCGGTGGCCGGCGCTGTGGCCGAAGAGATCCTCGCCGCGATGACCTCCGCCTCATACTTGACTCGCGCGTATGTGAACAACGGCGGCGACATCGCCTTCCACCTCGCTTCCGGTCAACAGTTTGTGGCCGGCATGATCGAACGTCCCGACCGTCCTTCCCTCCTCGGCACAGTCACTTTGCGATCCGATCAGCCGAGCCGCGGCATCGCGACCAGTGGATGGCGAGGACGCAGTTTTTCTCTCGGCATCGCAGACGCCGTCACCGTTTTGGCCCGCAGTGCGTCGCTCGCGGACGCAGTCGGCACCGTCATTGCCAATGCCGTGGACTTGCCCGGCCACCCCGGCATCGTGCGCCAACCAGCCTGCGAGCTTGCGCCTGACAGTGACTTGGGCAGCATCCCCGTAACGCGTTCTGTCGGCGAACTGGCCGAAGACGAAATTCAGAAAGCTCTTGATTCCGGTGCGCACGTCGCCGAAGAGCTGCTGGCAAGTGACCTGATCTCATCCGCTGCGCTCAGTCTTCAAAGCCATTCGCGCATCGTCAGTTCACCGCAGCATCACACTCTCCACTCTGAGTCCTGGAGCCTTCTTCATGCCTGAGGTCCGTGTCAGGAAAAAGCTCATTCTTCTGGAAGAGATCTTCCATGAAGGCGGCCCGGTGGCCGCCGTACCCCAGCGGCGGGGAGCCACGCTCGCCGTCATTCACAATCCGTTTGCCGGTACGTACGTCGAAAACATCGCGGAGTTCATGGAAGACCTGAAGCCCTTCGGCCTCTCGATGGCGCAATCGCTCATCGCTGCCCTCGGCGGCAACCCGCGCGTCGTCGAAGGCTACGGCAAGGGCGCAATCGTCGGCACCGCCGGCGAGCTCGAACACGGCGCGCTCTGGCATGTTCCCGGCGGCTATGCCATGCGCGACCTTCTGGGCGGAGCCAAGGCCATCGTCCCCTCCACCAAAAAGGTTGGCGCGCCGGGCACTCGGCTCGACGTTCCAGTCACTCACATCAACGCCTCCTACGTCCGCAGCCACTTCGACGCCATGGAGGTCGGCATCAATGACGCTCCGCGCGCCGATGAGATCCTGCTGGCCCTCGTCATGACCACGGGACCGCGCATTCACGCGCGCGTGGGTGGACTCAAGGCTTCCGAAATCAAAGGAGAGGACGGACTCAGATGAAGGCAAAGATTCGCAAGATCGCGGTATTTCTCGAAGAGACGCTCAGCGAAATGGGCCGCACCGTCGATCCTCCCTCCCGTCGCGCCGCCGCGGCCGCCGTTATCGAGAATCCGTATGCGGGCCGATACGTCGAGGACCTGTCGGAATTGATGGATATTGGAGAAGAACTGGGCGAGTTACTCACTCAGAAAGCCGTGGCCGCGCTCGGAATTCCGGCCAACACTGCCGAAAGCTACGGCAAAGCGGCGGCCGTCGGAGAGAATGGAGAACTGGAGCACGCTGCCGCCATTTTGCATCCCAAGCTGGGTACGCCGGTGCGCCGTGTGCTCGGCAAGGGCGCGGCGCTGATTCCGTCGTCGAAGAAACGCGGGCCTTGCGGCGTGTGCCTTGATATCCCGCTCGGCCACAAGGACGCCGCCTTTGTCCGCAGCCATTTTGACGGCATGGAAGTGCGCATCAACGATGCTCCCCGTGCTAACGAAATCCTGGTCGCGATCGCTGTCACCGACAGTGGGCGTCCTCTCCCGCGGGTCGGAGGTTTGACCAAATCCCAGATCAAGGGCGAAGACGGTTTGCGCTGAGCCAAGGCTCTTGCAGGCTGAGGAAAAACTGGGCTTTGATTTTGCTTTGAAAGGGCGCGGCTTGAAGCCGCGCCGTAAGTGCCGAAAATCAACTGTGGCTTCAAGCCGCTGAGGGCGTCCTCAGCCTGCAATGCCACTTTTTCAGCACCTGCTAAGCTGACACAACTTCTGGTATGGTCGTTGCCGGTGGCGTATTCCGGCTGCGCTGCACGCTGACCAGCCCGTCCACCACCACCATCCCGATCCCGGGCAAATCTCCCACCTGAATGCTCTCCAGCAAATTCTTCCCGGCGGAATGCTGGGCCTTGTCCATCAGCACGAACGTGGCCGCGCGTCCCGGAGCTACCAGCCCGCCGTCCAGCTTTCGGATCTTGGCAGTGTTCCCCGTTGCAAAGCACAGTGCGACCTCCGCAGGAACTTCCCCCAACGCTGCCAGCATGGAAATCATCCGCAAAATTCCCAACGGCTGCACTCCCGATCCCGCCGGAGAATCCGTCCCGAGTATCACGCGATCCAGTTGCTTCAACTCCTTCGCGGTGCGCAGCGTGAGCAAGGCCGCCTTCTCGTTTCCGTTATGCACGATCTCCAGCGCCCGCGTGGACTTCTCGCAGAGCGCCACGATCTGATCGCCGGGCAGCGCCGTGTGCCCGCCATTGATGTGCCCGATGACATCCGCATCCGTCTCCAACACCATGTCCTTATCGATCAGACTCGATCCCGGGATCGACGGCCCTCCGGTGTGAATCGTGCTCTGGATACCATACTTCCGCGCCCACAAAACCATCTGCCGCGCTGTCTTCCCGTCCTTCACGCTACCCAGCCCGACTTCCCCCAGGATGGTTACGCCCGCCGCCGCGAGCTCTTTGAAATCCTCTTCGACCATGCCGTGCTCGATCACCGGCGCTCCGCCATGAACCCTCACTCCACCCGGCCGGAACGCCGTGAATATTCGCTGCGCAAATACCGCCATCGCCTTGACGCCCACCACGTCCCGCGGCCGCCCCGGCGTGTGCACCTCGCCGGCAGACACCATCGTGGTCACCCCGCCGTGCAGATAGCTGTCGATCCAGCCGAGTTGGTTCTGGCGCGGTGTCCAATCCCCCGCGACCGGATGCACGTGACTGTCAATCAATCCCGGCGCCAGCGTCGTTCCCTTCGCATCGATCGTAGTGGTCGCCCCTGCGACATCAACGTCCCCCTGTTTGCCCACCGCTGTGATCTTTCCACCCACGGCCACCACGGTGTCGGCATCCAGAATCGGCTCTCGTAGATCTCCCGAGAGCAGCAACCCAATGTTGCGGATGACCAGCTTGTTTGCACCGCCAGCAGGCTTTGCGTTCGCCATGATGAGAGGACCCTTCGAGACCAGAGTGTCGCAGACGCGGTTCGCGCCGCTGAAAGTGGCATTGCAGGCTGAGGGCGCCCTCAGCGGCTGAAGCCGCGGTTGACTTTCGGCATTTACGGCGCGGCTTGAAGCCGCGCCCTTTCAAAGCAAAATCAACAGTCGAGTCTTTCCGCAGCCCGCTAGTATACAAATTTTTCGCCGAAGGTCTTCCAAGTCAATTTCCTACCCGTTCCGAAGCCTCGAACGCGGCTTCCCCCGCCCTTGAAATTTGGATGCGAGCCGGATAAGCTCGAACCGCTGAACTCACCGGGGCAAACACTTTGCGAGACGACGTCATCTTCTGGGAAGTGGATACTCAAGCCGACTTCATGCTGCCCCACGGAAAGCTTTACGTCCCAGGGGCCGAACGCCTTTTGCCCAATATCCGTCGCCTTACGGACGCCGCCCGTCACGGCCAAGTCTTTCTGGTTTCGCACGGCTGCTTTCATACCGTTGACGACCCTGAGTTCAAACTATTCCCGCCGCACTGCATCGAGGGAACCGACGGCGCGAAGTATGTACCCGAGGCTCTCACCGACCAAGTCGCGGTCGTCCCCAACCGTGAGTCGGCGAGCCTGCCCGACGACCTCTCGCAGTTCCAACAGGTTCTGCTTCAGAAGCAGACGCTCGACATCTTCGAGAGCCGCCACGCTGAGGCGCTGGTACAGCGCCTTCCTTGCACCGCGGAAATTGCCGTCTTCGGCGTGGTCACGGAGTACTGCGTGCGTTTCGCAGCCAAAGGCTTGCTGCAGCGCGGGCGGCGCGTCTGCATCGTTCGCGATGCGATCGAGACTTTGAATCCCGAGGAAGGCCGGAAGGCCCTCGACGAACTCCAATCGCTGGGTGCGAGGCTTGTCTCCACCGAGCAGGTGCTGGCCCAATTGCAGTCCCCGGCCGCCTGAGCCCTCACATCGGCCGATCGGATGCCGCGATATACTTGGGCATTGCCAACTTTGAACGCAATGTCCTTTCTCGACCCGGTGTGAAGCGGAACCGTCTTGAAATTCCTTGGGATGCGATCAATTCGTCCGGCTAGGATTTCCTCCGTGCACTCTGACCGGCTGCCGAGATCCGGAGTCTACGGTAACTTGCGATCCTTCGCTTCAACCTACGAAACCTTCCAGGCCGCAGCCACGGTGTTGGCGCTCTGGCTGATCTTGTGTCCCGTAGCCTTGCCCCAGAGCCAACCGTTACTGGCGCTCATTCGCGAAGGCCAACAAGCTCTGCAGGCAGACGACTTTGCCCGCGCGGCGAGTTATTTCGAGCGGGCTAGGCAGCTTGCCCCGGAGAATCTCGAAGTCAACCGCGGGCTGTTGCTCAGCTATCTTCAGCTTGGCCGCCTCGATGAGGCGCAAAGCACAGGCCAGGCTGCCGTAGTGCGTTGGCCGAAGGATGCCCAACTGCAACACTGGCTAGGGTTGGTTTACTTCAAGAAAGCGCAGAACTCAACCGCGTTGACGTGGTTGCAACGCTCTGAAAATCTGGATAGCACGCAGTATGACGTTCACTTCGATCTTGCACTCGTGCTGCTCTCGGACGCCAACTTTTCACAAGCGGCGAGTGAGTTAGAAAAGGCAATCAAGCTCGACCCCAAGGCCGCACTTGCCCATGTACTGTTGGGGCGGACCTATCAGAATACGAACCGTACTGTGCAAGCCATCGAACAATTTCAGCTCGCTCTGCGCCTGGATCCCGGCATTTCACTGGGCCACTATCACCTGGGCTTTGCATACGCCAGTCTCGGGCGCAACCAGGAGGCGATCGTCGAGTACGAGAAAGAACCGCAGCACTCGGTCAACAGTCCCACGGTCCTCTATCAGCTCGGACATTGTCAGTTGGAAGCGGGGGATGGGAGGTCGGCGATCGAACATTTGCAGAGGGCCGCGGAGCTCGATCCTAAAAATCCGGACGCGCCCTATGACCTGGGCAAGGCGCTCTTGCTTCAAGGGGAGACGCAGGACGCGCTGCTCTGGCTGCGGAGGGCGGTCGAATTGAGGCCCGCGAATCCGAGTCCTCACTATCAACTGGCGCGGGCGCTCCAAAAGACCGGCAAGAAAGAGGAGGGCGAGCAAGAGCTCGCGACTTTCGTCGCACTGAAGAAAGCCCAGCCCGCGACAGGAGGAATGGCGGCAGGGGCGGTTCCGTGATGCGGAAGCTCTCCTGGCTCAAGTTAGCGTCCGCTGCGGTGGGGATGGCTGCCACCGTTTTGCTCCCCAGCTTCGTATTGCCGCAATCGACGGTTTCGAAAGTGGCACCAGCTTTCGGATCGTCATCACGCGCCCAAGAACCTTCGTCCACATCCAGGGTCTCTTTCACCGACATCACGCGCGCTGCCGGAATTGAATTCCATCTTACCTGCGGTGGACCCGAAAAACGATACATCCTGGAGTCCATGTGCGGCGGCGTTGCCGTGTTCGACTATGACGGCGACGGGTGGATGGACATCTTTCTGGTCAATGGTTCTACACTCGAAGACCTGAAAGCAGGCAAGTGTCATCCGGGCAAGCTCTACCATAACAACCACGACGGCACATTCACCGACGTGACCGCGAAATCAGGAATCAATCATTGCGGCTGGGGATTCGGAGTCGCGGTCGGCGACTACGACAACGACGGCAAAGAAGACCTCTACATTACCTATCTAGACGGTGCCGTGCTGTATCACAACAACGGGGACGGAACCTTCACCGATGTGACCGCTAAAGCTGGAGTTGGCAACGCCGGGCATTGGGGCACGAGCGCAGCATTTGGCGACTATGACAATGACGGCTATCTCGACCTGTACGTGGCCAACTACGTCGATCTGGATCTCAACCATCTGCCGGAATTCGGCCAGGGACCATTCTGCCAGTATCGCGGAATCCCCGTCTCCTGCGGCCCGCGCGGACTGAAGGGCGGACGGGATCGCCTGTACCACAACAACGGGGACGGCACATTCACCGACGTAACCGAAAAACTCAAAATCGATGCTAATTCCTACTACGGCCTCGGCGTGCTGTGGCTCGATTACGACCTCGACGGTTGTCTAGATCTGTACGTGGCCGACGATTCAACTCCGAGCACGCTTTATCACGGTGACTGCAAGGGCGGCTTCACCGAAGTGGGGGTCCAGGCTGGCGTGGCCTACAGCGGCGACGGGCGGGAGCAGGCCGGGATGGGGATCGACTCCGCGGACTATGACAACGATGGCTGGCCGGACATCGCCAAGGCGAATTTCTCCGATGACGCCAACAATCTGTTTCACAACGATCACTCAGGTGAGTTCACGGATTTAGCCGGCCCCGCAAACTTTGGACCGGTAAGCATTCCTTTCCTTGGCTTTGGGGTTAAGTTCCTCGACCTCGACAATGATGGATGGAAGGATGTCTTTGTCGCAAATGGCCATGTGAATCCGCAGGTCGATCAACATTCCTTTGGTGTGACCTATGCTGAACGACCGCTGCTCTTCCGCAATCTGAAGAACGGAAAGTTCGAAGAGATTGGAAAGCAAGCCGGAGCGTCGATGGCCCGCCATGACGTAGCCCGCGGGGCCGCCTCAGCCGACTTCTTCAATGACGGAAGCGAGGACCTGCTGGTCAGCGTGCTTGACGGTTCTCCGCTTCTACTCCGCAACAAGACAGCCCCAACCGGGCACTGGCTGCGCATTAAGACTATCGGAGTTCATTCGAACCGCGATGGCTTCGGCTCCCGAGTGGAGCTCAAGGCTGGCGGATTAACGCAAACTGCCGAAGTTCGCGCCAATTCCAGCTTCGAGTCGGCCAGCGATCCCCGTGTGCACTTCGGCTTGGGTCAGGCGACCCAGGCAGATTCCATCGTCATCCGCTGGCCATCCGGCACCGTCGACCGCCTCGGCCCCCAAGCTGCCGACCAGGAAATCGTCGTGGAAGAGGGCAAGGGCGTGGTTGCAAGGCACGGCAGCACAACTCCCAAACAAATTCGGCTCAAGCTGGGTTCGCCCCGCTCCAAACGTCTGCCGAGATAGCAAAGTTTCGATTCGCAGGATCAGTTAAATCCTTATTTGATCTCGCCTTCCCGGGGAATCAGCCTGCACAAGTACCCGATCGCAGCCCGTTGATGTTAGTAAACTATTGATAATATTGCAGTAAGTCGACTTCAGGCTCCCTCAGTCCCGTCCGTTGCCGTCCCCGGTCTTGTCGGAATTCCTTCTCATAAGGTTGGGAGGTTTCTAGGGGCAGCGCCAATAATACGAAAACACTAAACATTTCTTGACAGTTCATATAAACAGAGCGCAGAATTCCGTCCGCCTCACAATTACGTGTGATTTCGTTCACATGGCGTGCATTCGTTGGAGTGAAGATTTTCTCAACAGATTCGTTCGGGCAGTAAGGTCGCTGCATTTCTCGAACACTATTTTGCCTGGGAGAAGCCAATGACGAAGCTGCGTTTTTGCTCGATTTCGCTGTGCGTCCTCTTGTTTGCCCTGACTGCGGTAGCCCAAGTTCAAAACGGTCAATTCGAGGGCACCGTAACTGATCCTTCCGGCGCGGCCGTGCCCAAGGCCAAGGTGACGATCACTAACCAGGCGACCAACTTGTCCGTCGGAGTCACCACGAACCAGAACGGTCTCTACACCGCGAGAGAACTCCCCGTCGGTACCTACACGATCAAAGTTGAAGCACCGGGTTTCAAGACCTTCAGCGACGTTGGCGTAGCGCTGAACGCCGGCGCCATCGCCCACGTCGACGCAAAAATGGAGTTGGGCCAGGCCCACGAGGTGGTTGAGGTTACCGGCCAGGAAGTGGCCGTGCAAACTGACGATGCCAAGTTGTCTTCTACGATTAGTTCCGCGCAGATTTCCAACCTTCCACTAAACGGCCGTAACGTTTTCGACCTGATGCAACTCAGTGCCGGGGCCGTCAACGTCGCGGGGGTTGACTTTGAAAACGGTCACAACACCGTGGTGAACGGCGTGCGCGAAGACTTCAACGGCTTCCTGATCAACGGCGTTTCCAACAAAGGACTGAGCGGGGGCAACGTCAACACCCCGATTCAGGATACGGTTGAAGAATTCCAGCAATTGGGGCTGAACATGTCGGCGCAGTACGGCAATAGTGCCGGCAGCACGGTCAACCTGGTGACCAAATCGGGCACCAACCAGCTCCACGGCAGCGTGTGGGAGTATCTCCGAAATGACGCCGCCAATGCCAACGACTTTTTTCTAAACCAACAAAATGTGAAAAGGCCAGCGCTTCGCTGGAACCAGTTTGGCTTCACCCTGGGCGGACCGATTCAGAAAGACAAGTTATTTTTCTTCGGATCCTACCAGGGAAGCCGTTTCACTACCGTAGGCACTCCGTCGCCGGTTGTCGTCGAATCGCAGGACTGGCGGAATGCGGTCATACAGGCGGACAAGAACACCGGTACGCAATCAGTCGCGGCGCTGCTTTATGGCACATTCACCCCGAGCGTGGCTGGAACTCCGTCCGTCACGATGGACGCTTACGTGCTTGGTGGACTATCTTCTTCCGGGTTGACAAGCTACGAGGGCTACAACTGCCCAGACAACACCAGCGCTGCCATTGCGGCAAGGTTTCAGTCTATCTTAGGTGTGCTGCCGACTGACAACTATTCCGGGTGCCCAACTTACGTCAAGAATGGCCCACCCGCGCCACAGTCGGGCACGATCGGCCGGACTGCCACTGGTTCTACCTTGGCGCTCCAGAACACGAGCGTAGCCCTCTTCAAATCGCAAACCGGTAGCGGCATCAACCAAAACTTATTCAACGGCAACGAGGCTACGTTGCGCCTGGATTACAACTGGAATACCAACAACCGCCTCTCAGTGAATTATAACGACGCGCGGACTACCGACGGCTTCGGTCCCTGTTCAAGCTCCTGTATGCGCGGGTTTACCAACCCGATTAAGGGCCGGACCCCTAACGGGCAATTTAGCTATATCCATACCTTCAGCCCGGCCATTTTGAATGACTTCCGGGCTGGTTACACGCAGAACGTAAGCCTCATCAATACCGCACAGGGCGGCGTTCCCTCGACCGCTTTTGACGACGGGTCCGTTGGATTCGGTTCCTACAGCGGGTACCCTCAGTTCTTCAAGGAAAACATCTACACCTACTCCGACATGGTGGCGATCACCCACGGTAATCACAACATAAAGATCGGAGCGGACGTCCGGCGCAACATTGAGAACAGCGAGTTCAACGTGGCTCGCCCCTCTTATTACTTCAGTGATCCGCTTTTCTTCGCCGCGGATGCTCCCTACTCAGTTTCAGCTGGCGTCAATCCTGGAATTTGCAAGCCTCCCTGCTCGCAATCGACCGTGCAACAACTGGCTACGAGCAATGCCACTCCGAGCGCAAACCTGGAAAGCAACGTCCGGCATTGGCGGAACGTTGAATTCGGCGCTTACTTCCAGGACGACTGGAAGGTCACCAAGCGCCTGACTCTGCAACTGGGGCTGCGGTACGATCTTTACAAGCGTCATACCGAAGAGAACGACAAGGCGACCACTTTCATTCTGGGTCCGGGAAGCACTGTAATCGATGGAGTGATCAATGCTAACGTCCCGGTGGGCAATCCGGGCTGCAGTACTCCGGGGCAGATGGCTTTGGCGCAGCTTGCGGGCGTCTGCGGGCCAGGCGGTTTTGCATCGTCTCCGACGCTGGGCAAGGGCCGCCACAAGGATTTCGGGCCCCGCGTTGGTTTTGCCTGGGATATGTTTGGCACCGGCAAGACTTCGTTGCGCGGCGGGTTCGGATTGGCCTATGAGGGCACACTCTATAACCCGCTCTCGAACTCGCGCTGGAACCTGCCATACTATTCATTCGATAACGTCAGCAACGGCTTGGGGGGCGACGTAAATAGCGTGGTCTATGGTCCGACCAATTGCACCGGATCGGGCTTCCCCAACAATTGTGTGCCAATCGGCGGCGCCCAGTTCGTCGGGCCAGGCGGTGTCGCTCCCACCTTCACCGGAGCGCCGTCGGGTACGCAGGGCCAAGGATTTAGCGGAGCCCAGGCGCAAGGCAATATTGATGGATGGAATCCCCTGAATCCCAACCTCGCGCTTCTGACGGGGATCGTCTTCCCGCAGGGTATCGATGACCCCTATGTGTACAACTACTACCTCGGCATTCAGCACGAAATTCTCCCCAAGACCGTGCTGGAGGTGGACTTCGTGGGCACGACTGGTCACAAGCTATTCCGCGCTGAGGACGTCAACCGCCTCCCCGGCACCCTGTTGCCGGCTGGCGTGACACTCGTCAACGACGCAGGCGAGGCAGTTACTGGGTTTGGTGGCCGCCCCAACCCTAACTATGGTCGCCTGCGCGTCTGGGAGAATGTAGTGAATTCCAACTACAACTCCCTGCAAGCTTCTCTGAGACGCCAGATGAGCCATGGGCTCCTGTTTAACGTGAACTACACTTACAGTCACTCAATTGACAACGGCTCGACCTGGCACAGCGGGGCCACTACCGCGAACGGGCCCTCCGGCGGCGAGGGTTTCACCACCGATCCGACTCATCCCCAGTTCGACCGCGGCAACTCGATCTACGACATCCGCCAACGCCTCGTCATTAACCACGTCTGGCAGTTACCCGGTCAGAGCTTGAGGGGCATCGGCGGAGTCATTCTGGGCGGCTGGTCTCTGAATGGTGTCTGGCAATTCCAGAGCGGTGCACACTGGCAACCGTTCCGCGGGGGCAGAGCCAGGCTGACCGGCGATTGCTCGCAGTCTGGTGTTAATGCAGGGCTGTGCGTCAACGCCGGGGGCGACTACCTGCTGACTCGCGGCCGGAATGAACGTCCGAGTAGCAGTGTTCCGGGCTTCAGCAGCTTCAACCACAATACCTGGGCGAATGGCTGGTGCTCAGGCGGGAGCGTGATTGGCGGCTGTGTTGGCGGCACTCTCTCCCAACCAAACCTTCCGACGCTTACCGCGCCGTGCCTGGCTTGTCTTGGCAACCTGGGACGCAACACGTTTGTCGGTCCGGGCCTGTGGCAAACAGACCTGAGCGTGACCAAGAACTTCAAGCTGACGGAACGGTTCAACCTGAAGTTCGACGCTAGTGCTTTCAACGTATTCAACCGCACGAATTTCGAACTGGCGACCAGCGGCACCACGAACAAGAACGACGTGCGCAGTGGATTGTTCGGAGTAGCCGGCGGTGTCATTGGTCAACGCACCATGCAGTTTGGCCTGAAGCTCAGCTTCTAGGCGGGACTATGCTTTTCCGGGGCCTGTTCTCGCTTTCTTGAGAACGGGCCCTTTTTCACTTTGCGGGAGAAGGCCATGATCCGCAGACTTTATCCCTGGATCTTCCTCGTGCTAGCATTGCTTCTGCCCAGCAATCTCCTCGGGCAAGGGCAAGTGCTTGGCAAGATTATCGGCCAAGTCCGCATTACAAGGGGCGACTTCCCGCCACACCAAGTGCTGGTAGAACTGCGCCTGCACGGAGGCGTCGTTAAAAGTGAGTACACCGACAATGAGGGAGGCTTCGGTTTTTCCAACCTGCAGGCTAACGGGTATCGGGTAGTCATCAACGATGAAGACTATTACCCTGTGGACGAACGGGCGGATGTAAACCCCGACGTGATGCCCTACGTCATGCTGAAGATCGTGCTGCGGCCCCGCGAGGACAAGAAGAGGGACGATCCGTTGGGCACGCGGGCGTCCGGCGGCAACCCTTACCTGGTCGATCCAGCCGACTACAATAGGCGCTTTCCCAAGAAGGCGCTCAAAGAGTATGAACGGGGACTGAATGCCGAGCGCAAGGGCAATCACGACGAGGCCATCGCCCACTACCAGAGCGCGCTGAAGATTGCGCCGGAATACTATCCTGCCCACAACAACCTCGGGTCCCTCTATCTCGGCAAAGCGGACTTCAAGTCGGCGGAGGAGCAGTTTCAGGAAACAGTCCGGCTCGACCAAAATGATGCGCAGGCCTATTTCAACCTGGGCAACGTGTTTCTGATGAAGGGCCAGTTCACCCAGGCAGAGGCCGCAGTGGCCTCCGGACTGCAGCACCGTCCCGATTCTGCGTTCGGACATTTCCTCCAAGGTTGCCTCGACGCGCGAACCGGCAAGCTTCCCCAAGCGGAAAAGAATCTGCGCACTGCGCTGCAACTGGACTCGACAATGTGGCAAGCGCACTTGCAGTTGGTGAGTCTCTATCTGCAGCAGCAGCGGCGGCAGCATGCGATCACCGAGCTGCAAGCTTTTCTGAAAGCTTTCCCTTCCGTACCTGCTGTGCCAAAGGCAAAGGACCTGCTTTACAGATTGCAGAACGAGAGCGACCCGGCTCAACGGCCCGAATAATTATTTTTGGAGAATATCGCCCAGATTCTGGTGTAACATGGCGGCCTCAATTCTAGGGGAGGAAAAGATGGGGAGAGTATTCAATCCGCGTGAGTTGCCTAAGCTCCTCCTAGTTTTAGGAATACTTGTCTTGTCGGAAATTTGCGCCTGTCAAGATGCCTCCACACTGCTGCTCCGACTGCAGCGATCGAGAGCCACTCTGAATATCGATGCTAACGCTGAGCATGGGCAGGGAATGTGGGGGCTCACCTATGGTAATCCCGGAGACGTATGGCAATACCCCAATTCGTTGTCATGCTTGGTGGTGTATGGCGACGGAAAATACGTTCTGGAAAGAAGAGAAGAGACGACTGTAGGTAAACCAAAGGTGAAACTGGCGCAAGGTAACCTGGGAGCTGATGATCTGCAGCGCTTGAAGGCAATTCTCGACGATGAAGCACTGAAGAAAGTCAGGACACCGAAAATGCCAGACCTTCCCGCTGACGCGCAAGCTGTACGAGACATCGAGAGCCTGGATGCGCAAATTGACCACTCCGGAATCACTCAGCGTTTCACGACCGTCAGGGAGCGGGTAAAAACTGGGGCGTTGATTTCAGCGACATCAGGACCCTCCACCGGGATAGACGCCTACTTGGACAATGGAGAACCCTACAAGAAAGCACTGAGCCCACTCATGAAGTGGTTCGAAGGCCTGGAAAAGAAGAGTAAGTCAGATATGAAGGAATCGAAGCCTCAGTACTGTGTACCGATGAACATTGGATAAAACGATGATACGTCACGTAGCAATTCTTTGCGGTGTCCTGGGGGCTGGGCTTGCGGCTGCGGCAGGCCCGGATGAAATGGCGAAGGGGACGGCGGTTCAGCTGCTTCTCTCCGAGGTGCAGGCGGGAAGCATGGCCTCCGAGCAATACTGCACCCTGGTTTTTGCGGACCGCCATTTCCATTACGAAAGAGCGAGCCGCAAAATGGGACGAGATAGAGAGCGCAAGGTTTACGAGGGCGAGCTGTCGCAGGCCGACTGGAATGCGTTGACTGGCATACTTGACAGCAAGGAATTTCGGGAGCTCAATGTGCCACCGGGGGTGCCGCCCTTGGTCATAGACGACACGCACACCTTTACCATTAGTGTGGCACGGGGGAGCAAGTTCCAGAATATGGAATTCGTCGATAACAAGAGCCGCAAGCCCTACGACTCGCAATTAAAGCCTTTGCTGCAATGGTGGAAATCAGTTCGTCGTGAGCGCATGGTGGAATCGAAGGCGCCCCCCGATGCAAGATGCTCTCTGGATAGTACCCACGCGGTCTATAGCCGATAGGCTACTGATCGAAAACATACCTCCGGATCTGCTATTTTCACAAGCTGGCACACCGGGCTCACTGGTCCGGCACGAATTTACAAAATCCCGCCTCAAGTTTGCACGCCTGCTCGTATTCCTTTTGCGCTCTCTTTGGCTGGCGCAGAAGCCGATAATCGTACGCAAGGTTGAGGTGCGCCTCGGCGAGCTTCGGATCAAGCTCAACAGCATGCTCATGTTCGCGGGCCGCTTTCGAGATCTGATGCATTTGGCTATAGCAGATGCCGAGAAAATTATGCAGATGAGCATCCTCCAGTCCCAGCGCGCGCGCCTTCTCCAGGTGCATCGCCGCGGCCGCATAGTTTTTCTGGTTAAAAAGGGCCATGCCCAACTCGCGCTGTCCGGGTGAGAAATTGGGCTGAATGGCACTCGCCTTCTGATAAGCGGATAGTGCTGCGGCTGGGTTGGTACGTTCCTCCAACAGACCGGTTTCATACCAAGCCCGATAATTCTCGGGATTGGTGCCGGTCGCTTTTTTTAGCCAACTCTTCGCCTCCTCGACGTGTCCCAGTTTCGCCAAAGCTCGCGCCAAGCCAGTCATCGCGTTGTCAAAATTCGGATTGAGCTCCATGCAACGCTGTAACTGTTCGGCAGCCCGCTCCCAGTTTTGACGCCGCAAGGCCGACTCGCCGAGCAAGAAAGGAATCACATAGATACCCGGATCCTGTTCCTGCACGCGGCGGAGAAGAGCTTCGGCCTGATCGTCGTCGCGCTGTTGGAGGGCGTCCTCGGCCTTCAAGATGGTATTGAATTCCCAGAGCTTGTCCTGCGGGTTGGCGAGACCGGCTTTGAGCGATTCGGGTGAAACCGCAGCGCGGAATCCGAAGTAGCCCAAAGCGCGAAGTTTCTCCAGTGCGTCCGGACTTAGCTGAGCGCTGCCACCCCGACCGCCAACATCAACCGGAGTGAAAGGACGTTGCTGCAGCCGCATTTTCAGCTTCTCTTTGAGCACGGCCACAATGGCGGTTTGCTGGGCGGCGGCCAGATTATTCTTTTCCTCGGGGTCGGCGACCAAGTCGTAGAGTTCCGACTGCGGTGCATCGATGTAATGGTAGCGGCTGGTTTCTAACGCGTGAAGCGGACTCCATCCAAACGAGCTGAAAGGATAGAACGTCTCGCTATAGGCTTCGCCGTCGGTTTGAGAGTTAGGGTCGAGAAGGCCGGGCGACTGAAGCTGCTGTTCCAGAGTGTCGTGAATTCCGGCCGCGCGAAGCAGAGTGGAAGCGACTGCGATCGTTTCCACTGGGCGCGAGACGCGACCTCGCCGAAAGCCGCTTCCAGCAGGCGGTTTCACGATGAGGGGTATGTGAACCGTGGAATTGTAAACAAAAAAGCCGTGCTCCTGCTCACCATGCTCCCCAAGAGACTCGCCGTGATCGCTGAGGAACAGGATCATGCTTCGGTCATAAAGCTGGTTGCGCTTCAGCCACGCCACCAAGCGGCCCAGTTCATGGTCGGCATAGGCGATCTCTCCGTCGTAAGGATGAGCTTGATACTGACTGCGATAAGGTTCAGGCGGATCGTAAGGGCTGTGGGGATCGTACAAATGTAACCAGAAAAACAATGGGCGTCGCGGATTCTTCGTCAGCCAGGCGATGGCACGATCGACGCTCTCGCCAGCCCGGCGGTCTACCAGTCCCAGATCACGGTTCATGAAGGCTTCGGGAGCGAAGGCGTCATCGTAGAAATCAAAGCCGCGAGCTAAGCCCCAACTTCGATCCAGCACGAAAGCGCTTACCACCGCGCCCGTGGCATAACCGTGCTCTTTGAAGGCCTGGGCTACCGACCGGAAACGCGGGTCGAGGGGTTGGCCGGTGAAATCCTGCACGCCGTTTTGGAAAGGATAGAGGCCGGTGAGGATCGCGGCGTGCGAAGGCCATGTCAGGGGGACCTGTGAAATGGCGCGCTCGAAAACAATTCCATCGCGCGCAAGAGCATCGAGGGTCGGAGTTTGAATGTCCTTTGCCCCGTAGCATCCCAGGTGGTCGGCGCGAACCGTGTCGATGGTAATCAGGAAGACATTGATGTCCGGCTTCCGGGCGGGAGGTGCAGCCGCAAAAGTTTGGGTCGAAACTAAAAGGACAACACACAGCAATAACCAGACTTCGCCGGTCCGTGAAGCGCCGGACGCTGGGCACGAAGTCAATGACCTGGCGTGGGATCGTGATTCAGTTCTGATCATTGACTTAGGCCGATACAACTCAATATCTCAGGGCTTAGCGGCGCGGCAGCTGTGCCTTACGCGTTTCTTCGTCAGCCTCTGCGTTGAGACCCTTTGCCGACAAAGCCCTGGCCAGCGCGGCATGGGTGCCCGGGTCCCGCGGATCAAGTTCCGCCGAACGGCGCAACTCCGCAAGCGATTCATCGACCTGTCCCTGATAAAGCAAGAGCTCGCCTAAGGCGCGGTGGCCGGCAGCATATTCAGGATTAATGGTGATCGACTGACGGAAAGCGTCCGCAGCCTCCGGAACCATCTGTTTCTTCAGGTACGCCGCGCCCAGGTTATAGGCGGCAGTAAAGTTGGTGCCGTCAAGCTGTAGCGCGCGCTTGAGCATTCCGATCGCCTGATCGAAGTCGCCGGTCCGCGCGTAGGCCAGCCCCAGTTGGTACACCGCCAGCTCGTAGTCTGGGCTGAGCTGCAAAACGCGCTGGAACTCGTCGGCTGCCTTCGAGAACTCATGCAGACGGTAGTAGTTCAGCCCCAAGAGGTAATGAACCGGCACCGACGCCGATTCTGTCTTCAGCGCTGCCGTGAGTTTTTCCATCGAGCTCTGATATTCGCCGTGCTGGCTTTCCGCGATGGCATCAGAGATGAGTTCGTAAACCTGAATGCGGTCTTTCGGGTCGGGAAGAGAGCTCGCGGTGGTGGTGAGATTGCCGCCGCCGGAAAAGCCGGCGTACCCCAGAGATTTCAAGTGCTCCATCAGGGCAGGATCAAGCCCGGTTTTTTCTGCCAATTCCCGGTCGGGGCTGTATTGGCGAATCATCGCCCTCACGCGCGCTTGCAGCTCTCCCGCCACAGCCTTTTTCTCTGCGTACAGATTCTGCGTTTCACCCGGATCCCGGCTCAGGTCATAGAGCTCCGGCTTGGGAGCTTCGATGAACTGATATTTTTCTGTTTCAACCGATCGCAACTCGCTCCAGTTGAAATGTAAACGCGGAAGGAAGGTTTCAGCATAGACGCTGCGAGATTCCTCCTCTGTCTTCGCGGTCATGAGCGGAAGCAGGCTGCGGCCCTGTACCTGCGCTGGCAGATCCACTTTCAACGTTTGCAGCACCGTAGGCATCAGGTCAACCAGACTCACCACCCCCGAAATGGTCTTAACTGACGGCGTAGCTTGCGGCAAATGAATGATCACCGGCACGTGCAGAGTCGCGTTATAGAGGAAGAATCCGTGGGTCCTTTCGCCGTGCTCACCCAGGCTTTCCCCGTGATCTCCGCTCAATATGATGATTGTGTTGGGATACAGGTCTTTCGCTTTCAAAAAAGCAATCAACCGACCGACCTGCGCGTCAGCGAAGGCAATCTCTCCGTCGTACAGACGATCCTTATATTGCTCGTTGTAAGGAGCGGGAGGCCGATAGGGATAGTGCGGATCGTAGAGATGCATCCACAAAAAAAAACTGGTCTTGTAATTTCCGGCAAGCCAGTCCAGCGTCACGTCGGCCACAACATTGCCCGGGCGCTCCATCTCTTCGAGATTCGATTCCTGCAGCCGGTTGAAGTCGAAATGGTCGTAATAGAAGTCGAAACCGTGGTTGAGTCCGAACCGCGAATCAAGGACCGCCGAGCCGACCACTGCTCCCGTGACGTAGCCTTGCTGCTTCAGCACAGAAGCCAGGGTGGGCTGGTTGGGGCTCAATTTGTTACCGCTGAAATCGTGCATGCCGCTCAGCAGAGGATAAGTCCCGGTAAAGATAGCTGTATGCGCTGGCAGGGTTACCGGGACGGGAGTGTAGGCGCGCTCGAACCGAACGCTGTCTGCAGCGAGGGTGTCGATGTTCGGAGTACGAATCTGCTTGTAGCCGTAGCATCCCAGGTGATCGGCGCGAAGGGTGTCGACGGTGATAATCACAACATTCGGTTGAGCTTTGACCGCCGCTCGCGAGAGGGGAGCGAGAGCGAGGCCGGCCATCCACACGAACGAAAAAAGCCGGAAAGAAGAAGAGACCATGATTGCGTTTAAGTAGGGTGAGAAAGAGAAATTATACGACAGAGCGGTAGCGCCGTCCGGGGGTTTGGCCGGAGTGAACTGTGCTAGTCTGTGGCCAATGAACGCCCGCGCTGCTCTCCTCGTTTCCACTCTGTGGCTGCTCGTAGGCCTGAGTGCCGGGGCGTCAGCGCAGCGTGAGACGCCGCCGCCCGATGTTTTCCTGATCACCATCGATACTCTCCGTGCCGACCATGTGCACTGCTACGGCTACGACCGGGTGCAGACGCCCGCGCTGGACGGGCTGGCGAAAGATGGCGTCCGCTTTGCCCAGGCTTTTACTCCCAGTCCGATTACCAATACTTCGCACGCCAGCATTCTCACCGGGCTGTTGCCGGGCTCCCATGGCGTAACGGATTTTGCGGTGCCGCTCTCTCCGTCCCATCCGACCATAGCGGAACTGCTCAAGAAACAGAGTTATCACACAGCAGCCTTCATTGGGGCGGTGATCCTCGACAGCAAAACCTTGGCTCCCGGTTTTGACCGGGGATTCGATTTCTATGACAACTTTCCCGAGCATCCGCCGACGAAATCGCGGTGGGGGCGCATCGAGCGCCGCGGTATGGAGGTCGTACAGCACGCGGAAGCGTGGCTGAGCCAGCATCCTGCCGGCCCTCATTTCATGTGGGTACACCTCTACGATCCTCATGACCCCTACGAGCCTCCGGCGCCTTACTCCCAGACCTACAAGGATCATTTGTACGACGGCGAGATCGCCTATGCCGATTCCGCGCTGGCAAACTTCATTGTGTATCTCAAGAAGAGCGGCCGCTACGGGAACGCCATCATCGCGGTCGTCGGCGATCACGGAGAAGGATTGGGAGAGCATCACGAAGAGACGCATGGAATCTTTCTGTATGACTCGACGACACACGTCCCGCTCATCGTCAAACTTCCGGGTACTGCCGATGCGGGCACAGTGGTCAACCCGCAGGTGCGCACTGTAGACATTGCGCCGACATTGTTGGAACTTGTGGGCGCTGCCGCCCTCAAGAAGCGAGACGGAGAATCCTTGACTCCATATTTCGCCGCCGGGGATAAAACCGAGCGGCCTGCCTTTGGTGAGACCGACTACCCTCTGCGTTTTGGTTGGGCTCCGCTGCGATCGGTGCGGGCCGGTGGATTCAAATACATCGAGGCGCCCCGGCCCGAATTCTACGATTTGCACGCCGATGCCGCGGAGTTGGACAACAAGTACGAACCGTGGAATGAGCGCGTGCAAAAATCGCGTGCCATGCTGGCGGAACTGCGCGCAAAAGAGCCGCCGCCGGAGGCTTCCCGGGGGAGCGTCGGACCGGGCACGATCAACGAACTGAAAGCGCTCGGCTATCTGGGCCGAGCTGATGTGGGAAGTGCGACCACGGCTCCGGAGCCGTCCATGTTGCCCGATCCAAAGGATAAGATCGAAGAGCAGAATCTGCTGCACACGGCCATGATCGCCTCCGAGGATAACCGCGTCGCCGAGGCCCGCCAGGCGCTGGAGAAAGTGTTGGCGCTGAATCCAAAATCTCCAACCGCGTTGCGGCAATTGGGAGAGCTGGAATTACAGGCCGCGGACTATGAGAAAGCCGTTCAGCATCTGAAAGCTGCCGTGCAGATGCGCCCGGATGACGCGACGGCTGCGTTCTACGAGGGGCAGGCCTTGGAGAAGTTGGGCGATCTTGCGGGAGCGCGAGACGCGCTTGAGACCAGCCTGAAGCTACTGCCGGGGCAGTTCCCGGCGCGGTTGCTTTTGGGGCAAGTCTATCTTGGGCTGAAGTATCCCAGGGCCGCGGAAGACCAGTTCGAAGCAGCGTTGCTGCTGCAATCGAACAGTCTGGATGCACGGCTCGGAGTAACAAGCGCAGAGATAGCGGAGGGCAACCTCGCCGAAGCGGTGCGACAACTCGAACCACTCTCGAAAACGCAGACAAAGAATGCGGAGATCTTCGAGTTGCTGGCGAAGGCGTACACGGGCTTGGGGAAACTAGCGGAAGCCCGACAAGCGGAGGAACGAGCCAAGCTGTTGCGGCAGCACTCCAGGCAGAAGCCGCCTCAATAGAAAAGGACCCACGCGGGTCCCTTTCCGGTTGGCCGAATCTGCCGCCCAACCTATTTCTGCGCTACCGTCTTATCCGAGCTTTCGAAGATCTCACTCAGCACGTGCCCGCGCATCTGGGGCGGCTGCGGAATGCCGTAGAGATGCAGGATCGTCGGAGCGATGTCGTACACCGACGCTTCAAATCCCATGAGCCGCAGATCGTGCTTGATCCCGGGCCCCATGGCGAAGAACGAACCCGGGACGTCATCGCCGTCGGCGAAGTCATGCTTGGCAATCACCGGAGTCGTTTTCTCGTGGTCCATGTGGGCGTGCGGGTCGGTTTCTTCGAATTCGCGCAGCGGCTTGATCCCGTGATCGGAAACGACAATCACATAGGTATTGTCGTCAACGTGCTTCAAGATTGCCCCCAGCACCTTGTCGAACGCGATGTACTGGTCCGGAAAAGCCTCGGTGCGCACTGCATTTATTTTCGGGTTGTAGCCGGCGTTATACGGAGCGATGGGATAGAGCCAATGCCCGGTCCGGTCTTCACAAGACTGCCCCAGCCACGTGAACTCCGTAGGATGATGCTCGAGCAAGTAGTCGAACACATGCGTCTGCTGATCGCGGATCAGCTGAACCTTGCTCAGCCACGCATCAATCACTTCGGATTCGTGTCCCCGAAGGTCGGAAGCCGCAGGCATGCGCTCGCAGTCAATGTAGAAGTCGCCCACGTTCTTGAGCAACTCCGCTTTCAACGCAGGAGGATAGACCGGTTCCCCACCCTGGACTTCTGAGAGCTTGGGAGCGCACAGCACGCCGTCTTCGCAATTCTTGCCCCGAGTCAGCATGCCGCTGATCATGTATCCATTCACGGGCATCACCGGAAAAGTCGCCGGCACATTGGCCATTCCCACGCTTACGCCGTTCTTCGACAGCACGGACCAAATCGGCTCTTCCTTCAGCATGTTGGTGTTGGCCGTGATGCCGCCCACGATGAAGCCGGTGACCCCATGCTCTTCAGGCTTGGTGCTGGTGAACAGTGTGCTGTAGACGCGGGGGCAGTTGGGCGCAGAGACTGTGCGCAGCTTGCCGTAGGCTCCCTTCTTGATCAGCGTGGAAAGATTCGGCATCTTGCCTTCCAACAACAGAGGCCGGATCACATCCAACTCCATGCCGTTGACCCCGATTACCACGACGTGAGGCTTGGGCTTGGCGGAGCTTTGTCCTTGACCAAACAGGGGCAGACATAGAAGGCCACACAACACCAACACAAAAAACGAGCGCCGTCGTAATGGCATGGGAACCTCACTCTGGGATCAGGAGAGCAGGATTCTTCCTGAAAAAACTGCGCAGTAATTGTACTCCAACGGACGGCCCCTGCACCGGAGACATTGGAGCCTAAACCAGCCTCCAATGGCGTACTGCAATGATTGCAAAACATGCTGCCTTGCCTGCACGACAGGCGGCTAGCTTTAACGAACTCCCGCAGTGGCAGTCTCGATTGCGTCAATATCTGCGCCCAGATCCTTGTGGTCGGTCCCCGCATGATTGTAGGGGCTGGAAGCACTCGGGTGATAGTCACCGTTACCATCGTTGTAATTCACAAACTGGACGGTAACAGGATCAGTAGGAGCGGCGGGTGCACGATACAGTATTCACGACATCAGCGCTCCGAACAGCAGTTTGTCCGCCAGACCGCTGGCGAAAACATATCGCTGGGTGGGGGCGCAGCCACAACTACTCCCACAGACATCGAGATACGCCAGAACCACCTGTTCAAGCCCATGACCTGGATGGTCGGACAGCCGGGCTTCGTTGGCGGCGTTGACGGCAACCCTTTCATCGTGAAGAATCACTTCGAGCTTAAGAATGCCCAGCGGGTTCTGTTTGAGGGCAATATCGCCGAGAATACATGGGGCGGCTTTAGCCAGACCGGCTACTCGTTGCTCTTGACACCCAAGAATCAATCGTTGAGAGGCAAGAACGTCTGTCCAACGTGTTTCGTAACTGATGTGGCCATCCGCTACAACAAGATCAGTCATGCGGCTGCCGAGATGCAAATCGCCACCGTCCTCTCCGATTCCGGTCCTTCGACGACATCAATGCGGCTGCCTATAGGGGAAAAGGTCCTCTTTTCTCGGGTGCGCACGATGATCCAGTGACTGTCATCACAGGGCTTGTTGGGAAATTTGAAAACACCGCTGAAAGTAGCTCCGGCCAGCAATTCGATGGTATCTCCGCAACTGGCATTGTTCAGTGCAGCCTGGAAGTCGCCGCCAGCGTTTACCTGAGTCACTTTGACGGGGGCGGGCGTGTTCGCAAGCGCAGTGGACAGATAAACGCGGGGTAACTCCGCGGGCCGATCAAAATTCGTGGTGGCCACACCGGCAACATTGGCCACGAGGTTCATCTGCTTGTGGCCCGATTGCCGGGCCAGCAGAATCGTCGGACTGCTCATTGTGAGCAGACCGAGTAATAAGGAAGCGAATCTCTTGATCAACGGGTATTCCAATTCCTTGGTCGACGTCGACGTTAGAGGCGTGCCGATTTCCTGCCTTGCATTCACAAATTCGGAGCAACGCCGCGTGGAATCTTGGGTGTCGGCCACGGCGACCTCTTCCGGGTTTCGGGAATTCCAATCGTCGGCTACCTGGCGGACCCTCTGTATCGTGATTGCATGAGCAAATGGAAGCCGCGCTTCGAAAAACTTAGTTTTCTGCTCGCTCAAAATACTCTCCTGGAGTTACTGGTTAGAATGTGTGCCACGAATACATAGCTGCATTCTTGGAGAAGCACGTAACGTGCAAGCTGTCTGCTGGCGAAGGCGAGCGCAACACTGAATACTAAGGAAGAACTAGGGACACTCTGAATAAGCACTGTGTCTAAGTCGAATACTGTTCAGTTGCTGAGCAATCCTCATAGGGCGGAAGGGTCGGACTCTTCAGAACCTGTCCCGTGCAACCTTTCCCACTGAGCTTTTGCCAGGCCGGGACCGAAGCGCGGATGGCTTGCTACGCCGTCCCTGCCAGCAGCAGTTTTCTGCGACTCAC